>JYMV01006799.1_pt1 | contig 15687 bp, 14 predicted proteins | sample 338911 | NCBI WGS metagenome assembly JYMV01 (sample SAMN03354496, study PRJNA234377) | hydrothermal vent metagenome | biome: Deep sea; feature: Hydrothermal plumes at the Eastern Lau Spreading Center, Western Pacific Ocean; material: Seawater | place: Tonga | collected 2009 | depth 2000 m m
ACCGCGATCAATGAAAAATCCATCTCTCAGGTGGACCCGCACCGGGTCGGGTTTAAAGATACTGCCGCGTTCCTGACCGAGGCCCTGGGTGAGCGCGGCGATGAAAAGATCATTTCTCCAACGAACCCGCACCGGGTCGGTTCCGAACGCGCCGCCGAACTACTGGCCGAGGCCCTGGGTGTTGCCTCTATCAACGAAGAATGGATATCCCAACTGGACCCGCACCGGGTTCGAATGGATCTAATAAAAAACCCGTGGGCGAGTACCCGAGTCCGCTTCACCATCAACGCCCGAAGCACCACCAAAGCCCAGTCAAGAGAGATCTTGCGCCGGGACTGTTGGTGTTGTAGCACCCCTGGGTGCTGTAATCGAATTTGGCTTCACATCCATCACCTGGAAAGCTTCGCCAAAGGCGGAAAAACCGAGCCCCGAAACCTCATAGGCCTGTGTTCCGCCTGCCACAAAAACACCCATGACGGCCTCCTCAAGATCGAACGCCAATCCGACGGCCGGCTACTTTTCTTCGACCAGTTCGGGAACCGCTTGGACCGCCAGGTTGACCTACACATCGCCGAGTGGCTGGATTATGAAATTGGATGGACGGGCGGGGAGCATAGTTCCTACAAGGCCAGGTGCGGCATCGATTGGGCGGTGTTTGCCTGCTGATCACATCTGGAGAAACGACCCATGAGGTTAGAAAGCGGTGTGCTTCCCCCAGTTCCGAAGAGCCATCCTGGAGAACGTCCTGAGGCGATAAAACCCGCGCCTTCGCTGGGGCCACCCCAAGCACCCAACCTGGCAAACCGGCCCAGTCTGCGATATAGTATGAAAATCCAAGATACGACCCGCCATACGAACCTAGCGACCGTCTGCCTCGCAGCAACCCTGCTCCTCATTTTGCAGCTGAGCGCCTGGGCGCGACCTCCGCTTACAGCCTCCCAACTCTCCCTCGACGGCCTGAAGCTGGGCCAATCTGAGAAAGCCGTACTCCAGAAACTTGGCTTGAAGAACGAGAGCGATATCGAGCCGGTCCCCGCCAAAGCCGACTGTTTCGGAGTGACTTTTTCTAAGGGTCGATTAACGGAGATTCAGGGCAACAATCTGATTCTCGGTAAACTGGGCAAAGTCTATCAAGGCGACGAATACCAAAAGGTTAAGCGGCTCCTGGGCGACCCGACTAAGACGAAATTGTCACGCGATGAGTATGTCTTTCTGTGGGACGAGAGAGATGTTCGCCTTACCATCGGATTCGATCCCAAGGACACACGGGTGAAACGGCTTAAGATTTCTCGACTTCCTTAACCCCTCAACCTCCCCAACAAAGCCCCCCGAGCCTTGTGCAATCGAGACCGCACCGTCCCCACAGGAACCTGTAGAGTCTTCGCCACCTGTTCGTAGCTAAGCTGAAGGAACTCCCTTAAGAGAATGACATCCCGGTCTCGGCTGTGAAGCTGGGAAAGTGCTCTCTTGAGGCTAACTGCGTCGGCGACGGTGTCGGCGTGATCGGGAGCACTGACGACATCATCAAGTTCGTCCTCCACTTTGACCTTCTTCCGCAAATCGTAAGAGACATGCAAAGCGATACGACTTATCCAGGACGAAAATGCCCCTGAATTCTTGAGTTGGCGAATCTTCTTGAAGGCGATGAGATAGGTTTCTTGATAGGCGTCCTCACACAGACTCGGCCCGGCAGTGGAGTAGACTATCTTTTTGACCAGAGCGGAGCTGGAGCGAACCAGTTCCTCGCAAGCCCCACGGTCCCCGTCCTGAGCCCTGGGAACGAGTCTTTCATAGTCGTAACCCTCCAGAGTTCTTCGTTCTGAGGCCTCCATCTAGCGGGCTTCCGATTCCAGAGTAAAGCTCCATTCGCCAAGGCTATCTATCAAGACGCAGGGCTGAACCTCGGCTTTCCATCGATATCTGTCGGAATGAGCCCAGTCTAATCCCAACTCGGAAAGTTCAGCAGGGAAGCGGCCGTTTTCAGCTCGAAAAATCCTGAGACAGAGAATCAACTCACAGGTTTGCAACCCCCGCCTTTCAGCGTCCACGAGGTTGTTACCGCTCATACGGCTCCAGAGCTGATACTCGGCTGTCCCCGCGTGGCCAAGGCTGTCGCGCAAACTCTCAAATCTAGCTGTTTGTTCCGAGAGATCTTGAGTCAACAGCTCCTCCCTCATGGAAAGCCACTTTCTCAGCAGATGGCGACTTTGGGCACGGGCAAAAAAACGAGTGGGTGAGCCCTTAAAAGTCAATCCAAGAACTCGCAGATCCCGAGGGGCCGTTTGCCCCTGGTAGTAGGGGACGTGCTTGCGTCTGTCCGGTTCGTCGAATTCGACGTTCTCTCCAAGCCGCCAGCCAATGGCGCCCTCGGGCTCCAAATGCCCGTCTCCTCCGATAAGCTGTCGATAAACCTCGGAATCCAGTTCCATCTCTCTTGTGAAAAGAAGACCCTGAAGCTCCTTTACCGACTCAAGCCATCTTTTCAGGTCGCTCAGTTTGGCTTCGCGAGTGACCAGAGATGCCATGATTTTGGGTAGTCTGTCCAGAGTATAGATGCTGTCACCGGTGGGTCGACTTTGAAAATGATGCTTGAGGATAATGAAATGAACATCCGGCTTTTCGTCGGAGATGACGAGTTGGCGAAAATAGTAGAAATCGCAGGCGTCGTACTCTTCCTTGGACGCTGGAGGATGACTGTCCAGGTCTAGTTGAACCGGTTGGACCTTGGAGATGGCTCGACGCCAGTCGTTACCGGACTTTACATCGGATGACACTTCTTGAATCGTGGCCTGGAGTTTCTCAATTCGAGTCCTCCAAAATCGGTCACTCCCCGTCTTGGGCAGATTGAAGTACGGCTGTGACCCGAGTTCACTGCCGACAGACTTCACCCACCGGCTCTCCTCGGCCGTAAGCGGCCGATAACTCCAAGAAGACACTATGGTCGACAGAATAACAAGTGCCCCAAAAACCTGTCTCCAGGCCACTGAAAACCTGGAGCAAACCTTCGGATCGCACCAGGGTGAAGCAGCTCGAATCCTGTTTATCCCGTAAACCGAAGTAAAAACGGTAAGCAAAAAGAGGATGAATGCAACGGGCGAAAGCGCCGACTCCAAATGAGCCTGTAGAAGCGAGACTCCCAGTGCGGGATGGGAAAAGTCGCCCTGCAATAAACGAAGTGTGAAGTCCGGGAGCACGGACAAGAGCGAAGCCAGAAGGAGAAGAGGTATGGCCCAGATGGCAAGCCGGCTCACGGTAATGGTGCCCCGATTGAGAAGAAAGGGCCTGACAAGCCAGGCTACCAATGGAGCCAAGACTCCAACGCCAATGAGGGCCACACTGACGCTGTGATAGCTAGCTACCAAAAAAGCGCATGCCAGGATTGTCAGGATTGGAAAGAATCCGTTGAGATACAACTCAGAAAGCCTATCCCGAAGAGGGACCGCGCTGCCAACTTCCACGTTTTCAGAAACCTGAAAGTCTCCTGGGAGACGAGTCAGGCTTTCCCGCTCCAGTTGCTCCCAATTCAGTTCCAGGTCGTTTGTCTTACTCATGTCATCTCCCATTTTGCTTTTCCATGAGATCAGACTGAGCCTTGGGAGAAAAAGTTCAAAAACTTTTTGAGTCCAACCAAGCCTTTAATTCCTCCCTATCTTTAACATCCGAAACCTCCATCCCAGAAAGCCTCTTGAAGCCGGAAATCAGCTCCACCGCCTCGGCACCATAACGGGGAAGCAGTAAGCTTGTGATCTTCCCAGCCTTGTCCACGAGCACAAGGCGATGCACGACGGGAGGCTCGACGGAGGTTCCGGGTGGTCGCTTTAGTCGTTCGGCCAGATGAGCGGCGGCGTGGAGGTCTGTGTAATAGACTCTAAGGGCAGGCTTGAGAAAATAGCGATACTGAACTGTTTTAGCTCCGAGAAGAAAGACCGGGTCACGATAGTATCGAAAAACCCGATAGGCAGCCAGGAGAACAACTAATCCGATGCCCAACTTGACCAGCGCTTCCCCATCGGCGACGGTCTGCATTCTATCTACACCGGCAAGCGCGAAGACCAACCCAAAGAGGGCGAGAAACCCCACTAAGAAGACAACCGCCGCCGGATGTGACTGAACCTTAGCCTCGACCTCATCTTGCAAAACAAACCTCCCACAATAGCGCGCTCTGCAGGAACTACCGCGGCCATACACCATGCTTTCCGAAAGATCATGTTTACCTACGGAGAACCACCTGATGCAACGACGCGATTTTCTCAAGTCGTCACTGGCCGGAGCCCTTTTCGCTCTGGTCAATCCTACTCTGAGCGGCTGTAATCGTCAAAAAGCACCAGCCGCAGAAGAAGGCCCCTACGCCGTTTGGCGCGAGGTCCAGCGAGCTCTCCGTTCCTCTCCGGATCACCCGGTGGGTCGGGCTCAAGCCCTGGTGGAACAGAGAGACTTGACCGCGCTTCATCGTTTTGTGCGAGATGAAATCCGGCTCGTTTCCGGTGAGGGCAAGCGTTTTGCCATGGGAAATAGAGTCACCTGGGGGCGACGCGCAGCCCTTCGTGCGGGTGCAGGGACAGCCCGGGAGAAAGCCGAGATCCTGGCCGAATTAGTTCGAAAAGCCGGACAGGAGGCCGAAGTGGTGGAAATCAGCGCCCCCAAGCGTGAAGTTACTCCCTCCTATTTTTTCCGCCCCTTTCATACTGCGTTTGAGCCTCCCATCACCGAAGCGCAACTGGCCAACTGGAAAGAGAGACTTCGTCAGGGTTCTGAAACTCATATCGAAGCGGTGGATATCGACGCCACGGGCGCCGGTCGCCAAACTCTGACCACCACGATCAAAGATGCCCTGGCGGCCCAGAAAATTCGGGCCGGTCGTTACCGATACGACAACCGCCCGGTGGGACGAGTTCCCGTAGTGAAGATCACCCAGCCCGACGGCACCATACTGCTCGCTGATCCCATCAACCCTCAAGGGATAGTAGCGCCGTTGCCCGAGGGACAGAAAACCTGGGAAGCTTCCAAGCCCGAGGAGCCGTCTCCAGTCGTCGTCACCCTTACCGCGGTCACCACCGATCCCACTCAGAGCACTCTGGAACTCCTCAAGGGCGAGTGGACCGTGGAAGAGCTCGCTGGTCGACAACTCAGACTGGGATTCCAACCTACCACGGGAGTGGAACAGATAGCCGTCTCTCGCTTTGCAGATCTGAGAACCTTCATTCCCGGAATGTCTTTACAGGCATTGGACGGCGACACCACCTCGACAACCACCGTGACGGGACCCGCCTTCAATCTCGGCGGCGATCTGCTGGTGGTCAAGGAAGACGGAAGCGTGGAAATCAACGGTACCCCTCTCCTTGGCTCAGGCCCGCTCAAACTGGCGGACGGGGTAACCAACATCGAGGTAGAGGCCGATGCTTCTCGCTTCCCCGAAGTGCGCCTGCGAGTGACGCCCACCGACAGCTTCCACAAAGTGGTCGAGGGCCTTCCTGCAGAAGCGTTTGGGATCTCAGACCAGACTACCCCTGTGGGCTTCGATATGACCAGCAACCGGGCCGCGCCAAGAATCATCTTTCTGGCTGACCAATCGCTTTCCATGCCTCAAGAGTTTCGAGGCGGCAAGCCGTCGATGGAAAAACTGGTGGAGACGGTCCGCACCATCGCGCAGGAGATACATCCCGACGCCCAGCTTATCTATAAACCCACTCAATCCAATCTTTGGGAACAGCTGGCGGTCGCTTCCGGGCAAACTGCCACCCTCATCGTTTATGCCACCGACGGCGATCTGGATGGAAAAGAACCCGACGAGGCCATGCTCGCGATCCTCAAAGACGGCCCGCCGGCCCTGCTTTTGGAAGTCGACGGCACTTTAGAGAAAGATCGGGCCAGAAATCCCGACAACATCTTCGACGCCATGGCAAAGGCCACCAACGGCTGGGCCTTCCCGGTTAAAGACTTGAGCTTAGACGATGCCGCCTCAACCATTAGGAAGGTTCTCCAGGAGCAGAAAACGCCTTCCTACGTTTTTCGCTACACCGCGCCATCAGGTTCAGATGCAAATCATGCCGTGAAGGTCGTGACCAAGAGCGCCCAGGGAGAAACCGTCTATCAGGTTCCCTCGGCAGCCGCCCTTCCTCGGCAGATCGCCTCACTTCGCCTCACCGTGGAACTCGGCAAAGACAGGGTCACCAGGCTTATTGCAGGTTACAACGACGTGGGCGAGATCAGGCAATCCCATCTCGACGAGGTTCGCGGCGCCCTCTTCGGCCAGCACCTCCTAGCCTTTGAAGGCCCTCCTCCTTCCCCCTCGGTTCTCCTCGACGATATGCTTCAAGCCAAGCTGGGGCTGGAAACTCTAGACAGAGCCAACGCCGACCTCACGGATGAAGAAAGCTTCAAACAGGCGCTGGCCAAAGGTTTCCCTATTCTACCGGGCGAGGCTGTCACCATGCTTCAACGAACCGGCAACGGCTCCGGTAGCGACTACTCTCTGGCTCCCACCGGACTGCGCACCGTCCTTTACAGCGCTTATCCGGTCCTCAACAGCGACCGATTCATCCAACGAGTGGACATCCTACCCCTTGAATTCGCCGCCGTCCTTGCCGAAAACGACGACAGAATGCTGGAACTTGCTCTCCTCTACTCCTCCGGGCTGGCTATGGCCGAGGCTGCCATGTTCGAGACCAGCACCTTCAGCCTTCTCAAAGATCGACCGCTGTCGGCTGTCTCAAGACGACCTTTCCGGAAAAGCGATCTCCCACCGGAAAAAGTCCAAGAATGGTACCAGTTGATCGAAAACCTAAGAGCTGACTACCGCCATCCGGGAGCCTTCTATCTCGGCCCCGACGACGGCTCGGTTCTGGCCCTCTGGTCGATCAGACTACTCACCGGTGAAGTTTTGGGAATTCTCCCCAACGGAAGTGGAGGGGGACAGACGGAGACCAAGCTTCCCCAGGCCATCACCGACCTGGACAAAGTGGTAGCGGGCTTAAATCTACTCGCCACGGGAGCGGGCGCAGCCGGGGCCGTCAGTTCGCTAGGAGGCGTTTCCCTTGGAATCGTGGCCGCCTATGGCCAGCAATTGGCGCGACTCTACGCTGCCGTCTCCCTGTCCATCATGCTCATGGACCCCAGTGGAATCGATCCCGCCTTGAGGAAAGCTATCGCCACCATGGCTTGCGAGGTCTTGAAGAACATCGGCCTGGGAGTTTTCAGCACCGCCGGAAACACCGCCGAGGCTATCATCGTGGGGTTTGCCACCTTCGAGAACACTCTGGGCGTGGGTGGCGGGACTTCGCCTTTTGCGTGTCCTTAGGGGAGGCCTGTTAAGCCGCCGCCCCAACGCTCCGCTCCCCCTCGGACAAGTTCCTTTTTCGAGCCTGGGGTATAAACTCGGCGTACTGTTCGGGTTCCATGTGCCCTCCTCGGGCGCGTATGCTGACCTCGGTAAATTCGGCACCGAAGAGGACCAGCATAGACGAGCCGTAGATCCAGAAGAGCAGCAAGACGAGAGCCCCGGCGCTTCCGTAAGAGGCCCCGAGATCAGCTCGACTGAGGTAGAGAGCCAGGCCGGCTTTGCCGATGAGGAAAACGAGAGCGGTGAAGAATCCACCTTTCCAGACGTCCTTCCATCGCGTTTTCACATCCGGTAGATAATTGAAAAGAAGAGAAAACAGAACGGTCAGAAGGACAAGGTTCACAGCGAATTGAGAAACCAGAGAGGCGGTCGCTCCGATACCCAACCATTTTCCCACCGCGTCGCCTGCCGTGGCTACGATGGCAGAAAAAACAAAGGAGACGGTGAGAAGAAACCCTAGTCCTAGAACGGTGGTCATGCTGAGAAGTCGCTTCTGAACTGTCTCCATCCAACCGGCCGAGTCCTTGACTCGAACCTCCCAAACTTGATTGAGAACTTTTTGAAGCTGGGCGAAGAATCCGCTGGCACTGACCAGCAAAACCAAAAATCCTACCACAGAGGCCGCTCCGTGATCGGCACTTTCACGGTTGTCAAAAATGGTCGAAACCGTCTCACCTACCGATGGCCCGAAGAGGGAGTTTACCTGTTCCAGCAGTTGCTGAACGGCCTGTCGGTCGTCGTAAAACAGACCGATGATGCTTACCAGGAGAATGAGAAGCGGGGGTAGGGCAAGGATGGCATAGAAAGAGAGGGCTGCGGCAGACTGAGGCACGTCGTCGTCGAGAAACTCTTTGCCCGCCGCCATCAAGTTGGAAGTCAGAGTACGCTTGGTCATGACTTCAGCTTGAAGCAGTGAAATCAAAATACATAGAGCCTGACTGCTCGAATAGGCCTATCCGCTCGTATAATCTGATCCGGACTGCGCCAAGAGTGCGTCTATGCCTAAAACGACCTCTACCCGATAAAAAAAGACACAAAGGAGATAAAATCTGTCCACCTGCTCCTTAGACCAATATTCCTGGTAGGGCCGAAAATCGGTCCGGTTCCTCTCCCAGCTCTTGGTCGGCCAACTCTGATCGGTGATCGCCTCATACGCCCCTCTTTCGGGACCTGAAATATGGAGGCAAGTGTAGCATGTGTCGGTCTCCCCGAGAACGAAATTCTCGCTCTCGGCGGCTATTTCAAGTTCCTCCACAAGTGCGGTCAACTCTCCAAGGGTCGCTGGGTCAAGTTGTCGCCTCCCCTGAGACGGCAGTCGATCAAACCTAGAAAACTTCCAAGAAAAAACACCCGCGCTATCTACGCTGAGCTCGCGGTCGGGTGAGAGAACACGTCCGTACATCTTGCGGGAGAGATGAATTTCCAATTCTACATTGTCCTGGTAAGCGTTTTTTAAGGTTGCGGGTTTAAACATGGGTAAGAGAAATCCGCTTCAAAGCAGGCTCTTCCCCTTGAAGAGCCAATGAATAAGCAGGCAAGTTGTCACCAGCAACTGGCCGGAAGGAGGAAACATATGGGCTTCACATCCTGGAATTACGACAACACCTCCTCCGCCAATAGGCCGCAACAAGCCAATCGAGGCTTCGCCAACTGGACCAACACCGAAGCCGCCCCTGCCGAAACATCTTACGATTCCGGCTGGAACTCCAACAAGAGCACCACCATCACCGACTCCTTTGCCAACGAAGACTGGAGCACGGGCAGTTGGCGTCACGAGTTCCCCGATCATTCCGGGACAAAAAACCCGCAGAACGATCCTGAGCGCATTCGCCGCATTGAATATCTTGAAAACCAGCTCTACAACCTTCGCGACGCAGTGAAGAATGGGGACTGGAAAGTCGACTCAGCCCGTGAGAAGGTCACCGATCTGCAAGAAAGGCTGCGAGAGACGCGGGAGCAAGCCCGCGAAGCCCGAGCCGGTCATCTGGCCTCCGGTAAAAAGAAAGCGGGATTGGAGGGCGACCAGATCGGCAACAAAGAGCACATCGCACGCCTTCGATACGAGTTGCAACACTGTCGAGACGACTATCGAAGCCGCGAGATCGTGGCTGAACTTGATCGCCGGGGCGAACTGCGATATCAACTCGCCGATCAGATCTCCGATGTCTCCGACCGCTATCGCGAGGTCACCTACAAGATGCACGAGTTAGAGCGCAAAGTGGAGAGCCTCGACCGCGAACTCACAACAGCTACCGAAGACGTGGAGCGTAAACGAGAAGAACGCCGAATGAAGAAGGAACAGCTCGACGAATACCAACGCGAACTCGACGGCCTCAAATCCAACTCTTTCTGGTAAAACCCGGTGGATGCCCTTCACGACGAGTATGAGAGCTGTGGGTGGGCGCTGCTGAGAGAGCTTCTCATCTTAAGAGACGGCAATCCCGGCCCCTACAGCGAATTATGGTCCGTCCCCGCCTTTGTCAGCCTCCTTTCCGACCCGCCACCCTTTCCAGACCCCGAACACAGTTTCGATCAAAGGTTTCATGAACTGGCTGCTAGAGTCCAGAAACTCCCAAACCGGCTCCGCTCGAAACAGCCGGAACTCAATAAGACAGCCTACGCTCTTGTGCAGATATGGAGAAAGAAGTTTCCTCATCTGGCCGAGGTTGCCGATTCTCCAAAGGGCGCTCAGGAACAAAGCTCGGGCATCACCGACGTCAACTTGGAACCGTATGAGAAAGCCGGCGAACGCCTGGTCAGAAAAATCTTTGTCCTCACCCAGGGCAACTCCAGTTTTCTCAAAGAATTGGTGCGCTCAGAAATCTATCGGGCCACGGTGAATCAGGACGCGCGCTCTCCCGTGTGGGAAACAATCGGATACGAACGTCGATATCTTGAGCTTGCGCGCCGATTCCGCCGAGAGGCGTTTGCCTATCTTCCCCGCGCAACCTATGAAAGGTCTATCGTATCCGAATATGTGGATGCTGTGCTGAGAGCCTGGGGCTTTGAGCGGGAGAGAACTTTTCCCCTAACAAGAACTCTGAAAGAGATCTTCGAAAACAGCACTGCCACAAGTTTCGGCCGAATCATCGGGCTTCTGGAAGATCCTAACTGCCTGGCTTCCAAAGCCCTCAATGCCCTGGGTCTAAATACCCAAAAGCTTCTGGCAGCTCTGATTCAGCTTCCGGAACAGGCCAACGACTGGGATATAGCCATAGAGATCGCCGCTGAGGCGGAACGAAATGCTGGGCGGCGAGCGAGCAATAACAACGTCTCTTCCCTGGACTTTCTGCTGGCCGCCTTAGAGTTCCGAGGCGAACTTTTCATTAGCGAACTCTTCGAAAAACTGGGAGTTGACCCGGCCTTGATTCGTGACTATGCCCGCACGGCTCCCCTTGAACCCTAACAGGCTACTTTCTCCTCACCTCAACAACAACCTCATTGCGTTTCAAAGGCGCCGGAACCACCGGCGGGTCGTAGCCGTAGAAAAGCACATCCGAAACGGCCTCATATTCGGTAGCCGAGAGTTTTTGCATCAGTTCTTCTTTTTTGGACATCCACAACTCCTCGGTGATGTTGCCGGAAAAGCGAAGGGCCGCCATGACTTTGGCCGGCTGCTGCTCAAAGACGATCCCCTCATCCTCAGGTTTGGGCAGATCGCTGAGCTGGTATTGGGAGGGCACCATAAACGACATCTTGGAAGACTTGTTTTTTTCCGGTGCGTCAAAGAGAACAGGCGTTGTCATGGCTATCTTCTTCTCTTCGTCATTCTTGCCGAAAATGAACCCTGCGAGCCTTCTGAAGCCACGATTCATAGACTCTTTGAAGCCGCCCGGCGTCTCCACAGTGGCGGTGAGAAACGGCTTGTACTGCCGAATCTCGATCTCTCCGACGGTCTCCAAAACCTCGTAAGGAGCCTGTTCGTAGCTGGCTCTTGCCATTTTTTTTACCGAAATGAGGGCGGCCAGCAAAGCCAGGCCACCTACTATAAGCTTATACTTTTTCATAGACTTGATTATGGCAAAACAGCCCTAAGCTCATAATATACGGAAAGCATGTCCAGGATGCATCCCGTTGGATAAGCCTGTAAAATTGGCGTCCGGTGCAAAAGGAGCGCCCAGCTGTGTTGATAATTTCTCTTTACACAGCCTGAAGGAGACAATTATGCCAATCGCTTATGCCGCATCCGCCGCCGGGGCCACCCTGGAAGCTCTGGAGTATGAACTCGGTCCGCTGGACGAGACTGCCGTTGAGATCGATGTTCTTCACTGTGGTATTTGCCACTCGGACCTCTCGATGCTGAACAACGAATGGGGAATGACGACCTTTCCCTTCGTGGGCGGACACGAAGTGGTTGGGAGAGTGAGAGCCGTCGGGTCGAGGGTCTCCACCCATAAGGTCGGAGATCTCGTTGGTGTGGGATGGCACGCAGGCTATTGCCACTCTTGCCCCCAATGTCAGGAGGGCGACCAGAACCTCTGTTCCCAGGCTCAGGGAACCATCGTCGGCCGATTCGGCGGTTTCGCCGAAGTGATTCAGGTCGACGCGGCCAGCGCCATAGCTATTCCCGAAGGTATGAAGCTCGAGGCGGTTGGCCCGCTTTTCTGCGGTGGAATCACCGTCTTCAACCCCATGCTTCAGTTCCATCTGTCCCCCCTAAGCAAAGTGGGAGTTGTTGGCATAGGTGGCCTGGGTCATCTGGCCCTTCAATTTTTGAACGCCTGGGGTTGCGAGGTAACTGCTTTCACCTCCTCACCGGAAAAGGCTGAAGAGGCCCGAAAATTGGGGGCTCACAAAATTATCAACTCCAAGGACAATGAGGAAATTTCGAGCGCGGCGGGATACTTTGACTACATCATTTCCACAGTGAACGTGAAGCTCGACTGGAATCTCTACCTGGCCGCACTCAAACCTAAGGGGCGGCTCCATTTTGTGGGCGCTACGCTCGAACCACTCGATATCAACGTTTTTAGCCTCATTACGGCTCAAAGGGTGGTCTCCGGCTCACCTGTGGGTAGCCCCGGCTCCATCGCCAAGATGCTTGAGTTTGCCAACCGTCATAACATTGAAACGATGATCGAGGTTTTCCCCTTCGAGAAGATCAATGAGGCTCTCAAGCATCTTGAAGAAGGTAAGGCGAGATACCGCGTTGTCTTGTCTAGGGCGTGAAACTGGCTTCCAATCGATCCATTCTCGACTGAAACTGACTCATAGCGAAGTCGATAAAAAGATCGGGAGTTAGTTCAAACGGCATGGGGTCATAAAGTTCGAAGACTTCTTCAATCACTCCGATAGCAGGCCCAAGAAGTTCACTCATCCGCTCCTCGATCACATCCCAAACCGGTCGGCCATGTTCTTCCAGCAACCGGGACAAGAGAAAGAGTCCGTAGGCGAGGTGCCTTGACTCGTCTCTTTTGACAAGCTCCACAAGCTTGACCATACCGGGCATGATGCCTCGCCTGGTGAGGATGGTGTGATAGGCGTGGTAGCCGGTTTCCGCAAGGACACCTTCCACTATCATGTTGTAGGTGGCGCTCGCTTTTGCCTGGGCCACGGGCGAGTTATCATGCATGAGCGCGCCCATCGCCTGAGGCAGGGCGTCGTAAAAAACATCGCGATACTGCTGGGTGTGATAGTGAGACAGATCGCCGTTAACGCAGGCGATCTCGTCGACGAAACGTCGGAAGGTCTCCACGTGCTTTGCTTCTTCAAACAGAAAGGCGGACAGGAACATCTCTTCCTCCAATCGCCTTTCTCGAGATATCACCCACATCAAAGGCATCAACTCCTGGACCACCGACTCTTCTCCGGCAGTGAAGAGGGAGGTGAGACGCAACAGAATATCCTGCTCGTCCTGGTTGAGCGTTAACCAGTCGTCGCGGTCTTTGGACAGATCGATGTCCGCCGGATTCCAGACCCCTAGCTTCTTACTCTTTTCGAAAAGCTTCCAGGCCGGGTGGTCATAGTTCAGCCCTCTTTCGGTTGAGACGTAGGTTAAATCACTCATAATCCACTCCCGGGAGACTCTGGGCAGCGCCCAGCATGATCTTAGCAGCTTTCGAATAGGGAAGAAGTTGAGCCTTGGAGCCCTGAACCAGCTTCAGCTTGCCACGCATGACCAGGTACAACGGATCTTTGCCGTTCTGAAGCAGATCCAGCCAGACATCCCGTGGCGCCGCGAGCTCAAAGCGACATTCATCGTCGCTCAAAGCGTTTCGAATCTGCCGGCATTCACCCCGATGAAGGTCGAGAAAGAGCCTGACATCGCTGCCCACGGAAAGAATCAACGCTCCCTCCCAGGTTCGGGAGGCGTCCTGATATTCCGCACTGGAGCGCAAAGCCGTCTCCCAAGCCTTTTGCCAGTCATCGCTAAAGAGTTTCACTCCAGCTAACTTCGGGCCGGTCGTTTGAAACCCTATATCCCCCCTTCTGATCTCAAGCAGGTTTAAAGACTCCTCAGACCAACCAGGCCCGGGTGACCCAACCTCAACACAAACAAAATCAGGGGCAATTCGGGGACCCATTCATCCCTACCCCCAAGGAATTGGTGAGAGCCAAACTGGAATTTGGTGAACTGTGCGCCGGCGAAACGGTTTTCGATCTGGGATGCGGAGATGCTCGCGTCCTCATTATGGCGGTCGAAGAGTTCGGTGCCAGGGGCGTCGGAGTCGAGGTCCAGCAAGGTGTCGCCCATGAAGCTTGGTCCAACGTGGCCGATCATGACCTGGACGACCTGGTTGAGATTCGTCAGCAAGACTATCTTGAGACCGATTTGAGCGAAGCCGATCTCGTAGTGCTCTACATGACCACAAGAACTCTGCACGCCGTCTCTGATAAACTCAAGGAGCTTCCCAAAGGGGCCCGCATCGTCACCCACGACTTCCCACTTCCTCAAGCGGAATGGCCTCTCTCGGAACAGTCTGAATGGACCGATGAAGAAGGACAAAGAGTCCCCTTGTATCTGTACAGAAAAGGTTAGGGGAGCCAACAACTTTGTCGTCTAATCCCCTCTCATGCCCGTCCTAAAAACCCTAAGCGTCAAAATTCCTGAGAATCTTCAGCGCCATATTCTGCCTCATCGAGACGACAACCCCGCACCACCGAAGATCCCCAGTAGCGAAAAAGGCCTGGCTCTCACCCTCGAGGGGTTGGGTGAACAGAACTCAACGGGTTACCCCACGAGCCTTCCCCTCTCCGAGCAAGAGATTCGGAGAATGGGGGAAGCCGCCCTCACTCTGAATATTTCCAACAAGGCCGTGAGAGGCTGGCTGGCGCTTTCTGTGCGAGAAGTCGGCCTCCCACAAACTCTAGCAACCGTCCTGGGACAGGCTCACCACAATCAAGGTGGCTCTTGGGTCCGCTCGGCCACCGACACCAGCGTGATAGAGCTTCGAGGCCACCTGGCCGCCGCCGATCAGGCAGAATACCAGGCATGCCGGGAGTTAGCTTCTCGATATCTCGATCAGGGCACTCATGTGGTCAGTCGTGTCTGCTTTCTGTTCCCGGGAGAAAACGGTTGGTTCGAACAGACCCTGAAACAGGCCACCTATCAGGATAGGCCATGGCTTGCCGCCTCGGTAGACAGTCTTGAGCAAGCCAAACTCCTGACTCCGAATGTGGCCATCAATCATTTCTGGACGGTCTGGCACCCCAACCTCCTCTTCAACTTGATCCACCGCATCGGAGTGGAAGCCGCTCCTCTCATAGCCAATATGGTGGAGCGCCTCTACTCCGACTCCGAGGCCTCCCAAAAAGCGTCTCAAGCTTTGGCGTGTCTGCCCCACCCGGAGGCGTTTCGTGCTATCTACAAGATCGCTCAAGACTATAAAGCCGCCAATGAATATCTCCTGGTCTTCATAGAAAACTTCCCCGCTCTAGCTTTACCTGAACTCTTGAAGGCAGGGGCCCCTAACAGCCTGATCCTGCCTTTGATAAGTCGCAACCCAGAGCTTGTGAAAGACCTCCCTAGGGAGTGCCAAGAGCAGGCCCAAAAACTTCTAGAACAACTCCGCAGCGTGCCGGATGCCGCCTCCAAGGAAGAACTTCCAGATATCCTGACCGCCCCTCGTTGGCTTAACAGGAAGTCTTTTCAGCCGGCCAGACTTTCACTCACTCCCGTTCACCCGGAACCCTCCATGGACTGGCCCGAGGGCTGGGAGCAGAGATGGCGCTCGAAGAAACCGGCTCGGTCAGAACAACTGGACTTTAAGGCTTTCCTTTCTCTCCTTCCCGCCTGGGAAAGAAACCCGGTCCATATCTTTCGCCATCTGGAGACCTGCCCCGACTCCCTGGGTCCCTCTCTCATCGAAGCTTTCACCCCCAGCGACCCCTGGTACATGCACCAGCAC
>JYMV01025452.1_pt1 | contig 15685 bp, 15 predicted proteins | sample 338911 | NCBI WGS metagenome assembly JYMV01 (sample SAMN03354496, study PRJNA234377) | hydrothermal vent metagenome | biome: Deep sea; feature: Hydrothermal plumes at the Eastern Lau Spreading Center, Western Pacific Ocean; material: Seawater | place: Tonga | collected 2009 | depth 2000 m m
CTGAGCTGAAAAAGAAGAAAAAAGACATAACAGGGCGATGGAAAAGAAATATCTCATTGATTCTGAATATTTTAATTACTTATAAGATACATAAAAAAAACTAAATTCAAAGTCTTGGTATACCCTAGACTTTCAAAAACGAGATCCTTAACCTCTTAAATAACCTAGATTTAATTAAAGTGAATAATCTGCAATTAAATTTACGATTCCAGATGAAAATGTCCATGGTGACCCTATTATTTCTGTAGACAAAGGATTATAATAAACATTAATTACGCTACTACTAAAGAGTTCTAGCCTCCATCCAACATTACTAAAACTTGAGGGTATTGAAATGTTATAAGTTGATCCTGAATGAGCTGACCCTCTTATTATTAACATACTACCATCTTGATCTGTCTGAGGCAATATGTAATTGTGATTGCCTGAATGTTCAATTTTATCCTCTGTAAAATATAAATCACCACATGAAACGAAATTCGAATTAAATAGTGTTGACAAACAGCAGAATGATGAAAAATTAACGTTGTAGCCATTAAAAAGTGACATATAATAATCAACGTAATCAACGGCCAGCCATGATTCGTAAATTGGAGGTCCATCAAAACATATTTGTCCGTCTGGAGAGTCAAAACACTCAATAGAACTTGGAAATTGTAAAGTCCCTAGAGAACAAATATCCATCCAATTTGGCCCGTAACCGTAATTTTCTGCAATGTTATTTATTTGCTCAAGATGGTCAATAAACATAAAGCGTTGTGAAGAATCGAAATTACTAGGAAGACAATTGGACAATAATAAATATTCATCTAGCCCAACTCCATCTATTTCAATTTCAGCAGGTAAAAACTCTGAGCCGTATGCAGATATCGTACTTAAGACATCAGATACTGACACAAACTGATCTCCATCTGAGTCTGGGTTGTAAGGATAACTTATTACAGACTGAGCTGAGAAAGTCGAAAAAAGGCCTAATAATGTGAGTGAAAAGAAATATCTCATTAGTTCATGTTTTAATGAACAATAAGATACATAAAATCATACACAACTCCAAACTGTGGCATATCCTCAACCTTAAGAGACGGCTTACAGTTAATTCAAAATAGGGTCCCCCATAAGGTCCACAGAGCTGAGGCAAAATCAAAAATTCATCGTCTGATTTACAACTAAACTACTTTAATACCTTCGGTCATATTATAATATGAAATCGGAATAAATCAGCCCTAATATTATATACCTTACAACGATGAAAAGAATACTTAAAAGGAGGGTTTTAATTCCTGTATTTATTATAGTTTTTGGGTTAATTCAATTTAAAACTATAGATAAAGTAAACATGGTTGTTCCTGCGGAGTTTGGAATATTAACTATTGAAACTCCACCTAAAGAAGTAGGTGAATTGATTTCAGCGGCTTGCTTTGATTGTCATTCTAACACAACCAAATATCCTTGGTATAGTAATATCGCACCCGTGAGTTGGTGGATGAAGAAGCATGTAGAGAAAGGGAGGGAGAAGTTGAATTTTTCAAAGTGGAGTGATTACTCAGAAGAAAAAAGAGACTCATTAAGGCTTAAAAGCGCTGAATTGATTGAGAAAAAGTGGATGCCTATTATTTCTTATAAGATTATTCATCCTGAAGCACAGCTAGATGAAGATCAGCGTGAGTTGCTGATTTCGTGGATGAAAAAATAATAACTCATACTAACGCTTAGTTGTACCTTTGCCTTAATAAATGAGCACAGAAAACACACAATCTAACGAGGACGAATTCCCGGACTTACCTCCTATGCCTGAGTCGGCTAACATGAGGAATGAAGCTCCTGAGGCTATTGATTTCCCGGAAGGTCATAAAGCAGGTTTCGTAAACATAGTGGGGTCTCCGAATGTGGGGAAGAGCACGCTAATGAACCGTTTGGTAGGGGAAAATATTAGTATTATTAATTCTAAAGCCCAAACCACACGCCACCGCATCATGGGTATCGTGAATCAACCGGAATTTCAGATCGTTTACAGCGATACTCCTGGAGTCCTAGATCCTGCCTATAAATTGCAGGAGGGGATGATGAAGTTCGTGAAAACGGCTTTACAAGACGCAGACGTTCTAATTCTCGTAACTGACATTTTTGAAGAAGGGATATCTCACGAAGCCACTTTCGATAAGATTGCGAAAATGGATATTCCTGTTTTTATTTTGATAAACAAAGTCGATTTAGCAGATCAGGAGAGGGCTATGGAAAAGGCTGAGTTTTGGCAGAAGAAAATTCCTCGTGCGCATGTCGCACCGATAAGCGCACTCCACAATTTCAATTTAGAAAATCTTTTAGATAGAATCGTTGAAGAATTGCCCGTTGCTCCACCTTTCTTCCCGAAAGACGAGCTTACAGACAAACCTATGAGGTTTTTCGTTTCGGAAATAGTGCGTGAGAAGATCTTGACTCATTATAAGCAAGAGATCCCGTACAGCTGCGAAGTGGTCGTCGAGGAATTTATTGACGAACCGACGATTTGTAGAATTCGAGCTGAAATTCGTGTAGCGCGAGAATCTCAAAAGTACATCGTTGTAGGAGCTGGAGGTCGAATGATAAAGCGAGTAGGTACCGATTCTCGTAAAGAACTAGAGTCGTTTCTAGATAAAAAGGTCTTCCTCGATCTCTACGTGAGAGTAGATAAAGATTGGCGTAACGACGAACGTAAATTAAAGCGTTTCGGCTACTTCGATTAAGTTTCGACTAAGTGATTTACTTCCCTCCCGCGAAAATAAATCTAGGATTGCGAATTCTAGGACCCCGCGAAGATGGATTTCACAACATAGAGAGTGTATTCCTGCCGACTAAATGGTGTGACGTGCTAGAGGTGTGCGTTCTAGATGAGGGCGAAATGGGGTATATATATTTTACTTGTACGGGGATTGAAATTGAGGGGGATTCAAGTGAAAATTTGGTCGTAAGAGCTCACAGATTAATCTCTGAAAAACTCGAACTCCCTCCAGTTAGAGTTAATCTATTAAAGGTCATCCCGACTGGGGCGGGGCTAGGTGGGGGAAGCGCCGATGGTGCGTTTATGCTTAAGGCATTGAACGAAGTTTGTGAGTTAGGGCTTAGTAACGATAAATTGAGACAATTAGCGGCTAAACTCGGGAGTGATTGTCCTTTTTTCATTGACAACGTACCCACTTTAGTGACGGGTGTGGGAGACAAGCTAGAGAGAATAAAACCTGATTTTATAGGCCATGATTTGAGTACTATAAACGTCCTGATTATTAATCCCGGAGTGCATGTAAATACGGCTAATGCTTTTACTTGGTTAGATAATTTCTCAAATGAAGGATTTCATTATGCAGATTTAGAGAAAACTCCTATCGGCGAATGGGAAGGGGTAATTTCAAATGACTTCACCATCCCTGTTTCAGCAAAATATCCTGAAATATCTCTAGCGTTAGAGATGCTTAAAGAGGCTGGAGCGGATTACATTCAGATGACAGGAAGTGGATCATCTGTTTTCGGACTGTTTTGCACCGAAAATGCAATAAAAGGCACAAAAAACGCATTAAAAGTGCAAAAAACGCAAGAAAAAGCGTCTAAACTTGAATTTACGACTTACTTCGGAGCTTTGGCATAAATAGCTATTCCGAGAGCTGTGTAGATCAAGTTTGGTAACCAAGCAGCGATAAAAAGAGCTGACGCATCACTAATTGGAACGAAGTCGGGGAGAGCAGCTGTTGAGGCATAAACCGTTATCATTCGAGAGGTGAAAACGAAAGTGAATCCGACTAGAACCGCGATGAACAGATGGACTCCGATTCCGCCTCTAACCTTTCGAGAGGCGATCCCCACGCCTATAAAGGTTAAAACGAAAATCGCAAAAGGGGTAGAAGTTCTTGAGTGCTTTTCAAGCTCTAGTAAACTGACATCAGCTCCTCGAGTTTTAACATCGTGGACATACTCCATCAATTCCGGTGTCGTCAATGTACTCGAGATAGCCGCCCTTTGAGCGAAATCATCTAAACGCATCGGAAGAATTGTGTCGAGTCGATTTACGAATCGAAATGACTCCGTATTGTCTTCGTGGAAGTCGCGTATACTCACATTTACTAATCGCCATAAACTATCCTCCTCCATCCATGTTCCTTTTGCAGCAACTATTCTCTGCTCGAGGCGACTATTATCTTCATTCCATTGCTCCAATTGGAATCGATAACCCGTTTTTCTGCTGTAGGTAATACTCCTGAAATAAACAATCGAGCCGGGGGCGACTTCACGATAAAGGTTTTGGTCTTTAACATGGAAATTTACATGGACCCACTGAACCTCAAAGTCGAGCTTACTTTCATTCGCGATTGGCACCACGTAATGGGTTAACAAGAGTGAAAGACCCACTAACACCGAGGCGGCAATGAAGTACGGCCTCAAAAACCTACGGAAAGACATGCCTCCGCTTAACATCGCAATTACTTCCGTTTGCTGAGCTAGTCGACTTGTAAACCAAACTATTGTGAGGAAAACTATGAAACCGCTCAAAAGATTTGCGAAGAAAAAGCAGAAGGCTAAATAATATTTTACCGTCTCCCAAAGGGGAGCTTTATTTGTGATTAACCGCCCAATATTTTCTACTAAATCGAAGACTACTGCAACAACACAGAACATCCCCAACATAAAGAAGAAGGTCTTTAAGAACTTTCCGATGATATATCTATCGAGTAAACTCAAAGTTTTTGAGATATCTGAACGACCATTTTATCCTTCCATTCCACAAAATCACCAGCTTTAATATGCTTTCTAGCCTCTTTAACTAAGTCCAAATAGAAGTACAGATTATGCACACTCGTAATATAAAGAGCCAAAAGCTCATTCGCTCGCAACAAATGTCTAACGTAGGATTTGTTATACATCTTATCTACTTCCGCACCTCCGGCAGGGTCTAGTGGTGAAAAATCTTGCTCCCACTTTTTATTTTTAATATTCATCACTCCATTCCAAGTGTATAGTGTACCCGTTCTGGCATTTCGAGTAGGCATAACACAGTCAAACATATCAACCCCTAACGCGATATTTTCTAAAATATTCGCTGGAGTACCCACCCCCATTAAATAACGAGGCTTGTCCTCTGGAAGAATTCCACATACAAGCTCTGTAGTCTTATACATTTCGTCTGCGGGTTCGCCCACACTAAGCCCTCCTATTGCATAACCTGCGGCATCGACTGAGGCGATATATTCTGCAGATTCTTTCCGTAAATCTTCATATACTCCTCCTTGTAAAATTGGAAACAATTCTTGGTTGTGTCCATACTTAGGCTGAGTTTCCGATAATCTAACCACGCAGCGATCTAACCAACGATGGGTGCGAAGCATAGACGTTTTGGCATAATCTTTAGTACATGGATAAGGCGGGCACTCATCAAATGCCATAATAATATCCGCACCTATGGTCCGCTGAATATCCATCACATTTTCAGGGGTAAACAGGTGCAAATCACCATTAAGATGACTCCGAAAAGTTGCTCCTTCCTCTGTGAGTTTTCTTTTATGGGCCAAACTATAAACCTGATAACCACCACTATCCGTTAAAATAGGTCTATCCCAACTCATATATTTATGCAACCCCCCTGCCTTCTCCATGGTATCCATTCCTGGACGCAAATAAAGATGGTAAGTGTTGCCTAAAATTATATCCGCGTTAATCTCGTTCTTCAACTCCGGCTGAGGAACACCCTTTACCGAACCGAGCGTACCCACCGGCATAAAAATTGGAGTTTCAATGACCCCATGGTCTGTTTCTAGCTTTCCTGCTCTAGCTTTAGAGCCAGCATCCTGCGCTTCAAGGGTAAATTTCACCGCTTTTATTGTCTTTATTAGTCGTACCCATTTTGAATACGGTTGCACAAATGTAACTTGGGAGAATTATAATGAAGACAAAGAAATGATAGGAACATTATTTAATACTGTAGCGGTTGCTCTCGGGGCCTCCATAGGGCTTGTATCGCACAAGTATATTCCGGTTAAGAGTCAGAATAAGATTCTGATGGTATTCGGACTTTTTACTGTCGCTTTAAGCATAAACATGATTTCTGATATGCGAGCGCCCATTGATGTTTTCCTGGCGTTAATTTTGGGCACCCTGTTAGGCCAAACCCTTTCCCTCAACGACCGTCTATCCTTATTCACAGCAAAATTTGACAAACCCACCGAAAATAAATCCGTCGGATCCGGATTAATCAAAGCAACCGTTCTTTTCTGCGTAGGGGGATTAACTTTAATCGGATGCATGGATGAAGGACTTAAAGGGGAATCGCATCTCCTATTCATAAAAGGGACAATGGACTTAATTAGTTCATTTTTCCTTGCTGCTGCTTTAGGCAGAGGGGTTCTATACTCAGCAATAGGAGTACTGCTTTTTCAAGGAAGCCTCACCTTGTTTTTCATGAGTTTTGGTTCCCACATATCTACGGAACTAATCCTAGACTTAACGGCCTTAGGAGGGATATTACTTCTTGCATTAGGAATAGATTTAATGGACATTAAGTCATTCAAAATAATTGACCTTCTTCCCGCATTAATTATTCTACCAATAATTCATTTTTTTCACTCAGTAATTGTCGAACTAACTATCTTCGAGTTTATACAATAAAAACAAGTGGCGAAAAGAACTAAAAACAAGAAAAGTCGAGTGAAATCGAAGGGGCGTAAAAAATCTCTTTCACGCTCGCCCTATCGTCTTGTACATGGTATTTCATCAATTTTAATTTTCGGAGCCATTTATTTCGGGTATGTTTATTACACAACTCATTTTGTTAGTCCCTGGCACGCATATAGCGATAAAGCCGGTTACTCTTCAGTATTAGACAACTATGAGGATGAAGTCAGGGCAGCAGCAGATGAATTTAATCTGCCATTCTCATATTTAATGTCTCTAATTCAATTAGAGTGTTCTGGGAAAAAACCAGCGGGATATCGATTCGAGCCTCATGTGTTCAAACGACTTCAAGATGTAAGAGATGGAAAGCGCAATAATTACGAAAACGTAACCTCAAAACACCTCTCTGACGCTTCTGACGACGCTCTAAAGAACCTCGCTACTTCATGGGGTCCATTTCAGTTAATGGGCTACAAATGCATTCTATTGGATGTCAAAATCCGTGACATTAGAGGTGGCAATGGAGTTCATTTCGGAGCTGAGTGGATAAACCGTACTTATGGAAATCGACTCAGAAATAGCGAATTCAAAAACTGCTTTCATTTACACAATACTGGAATAACCTATCCGAAAGCAGGACTTCCCACAACACACGATCCTCAATATGTTCCTCGAGGTTTAGCAGGAATTTCTCGCTTTAATAAAGCCTCCAATGCCCGCTAACAAATACGCCCTACTACGATATCGCATTATTGATCGGTGCATCAACAACTCTCGTAACCCCTTCCCTTCTAAGGAAAAACTTCGTGGTGCTTGCGAAGAGGCTCTGTACGGGAGTGATGGCGAACATATCAGTGTATCAACGATAGAGAAGGATATTTGGGCTATGAGAAACGAGTCCGAATTAGGATATTACGCGCCCATCTCATACCACAGGGATCAACGAGGGTATTTCTACGAAGAAGAAGGATATAGCATTAACGAGGTGCAATTAAACGACGACGATTTAGACGCCATAAGGTTCGCTGCAAACACCCTCATACAATTTAGAGATCTTCCAATTTTTAAGCAATTCGACGAAGCTATCGGAAAGATAGCCGACAGACTTTCAGTTGCACCAGATTTAGACACTACGGGAGTCGATAGATTTATGCAATTTGAATCAACCCCATCTGCAAAGGGGTCTAAACATTTGGCGCCCTTACTCGCGGCAGCAAGAAATCACTATCCAATTAAACTTGGGTACAGGAAGTTTTCTTCAGAAAGCGACAAATCATATCTCGTTCACCCATATCTGCTTAAGGAATATAGAAATCGTTGGTATTTACTCGCATGGGATCCCGAAAGAAAATTCATCCGAACGTTCGGTTGCGATAGAATAACTAACATCACACCACTTGAAAATTCAACCTTCACCACCTTGCCCTCATTCGATTCTGATTCCTACTTCAAACACGCTGTGGGAATTACTGTAATAGACGATTCTAACCCCGTTGACGTCGTATTCGTGTGCGACCCCATCCTAGCTCGCTACCTAGAATCTAAACCACTCCACCCCTCCCAAACCATTACCCACCTCGATTCCACCACCCAAATCACCCTCCACGTCCTAATTACGTACGAACTAGTTCAATGGATCTTGGGATTTTCGGCGGATATAAAAATAATTTCTCCTCCAAGCCTTCGTTCGAAACTTCAAGAACGCCTATCGGCAGCACAAGAACTATACGAAAAAACCTAGTGTTTACGGGGCTTCGCCCACAACGTAAATAGAGTAAGTAGCGGATTCGGTCATTTGTAAGGTAATCAATAGATAAACCTTATAAACCCCGAATCGATGTCTATCCCTCTTAACACCCTCTGCCTTTCAGATAGCAGCTCAACTATCAACGATATCGCTCAAGCTCGTTTATGGGTTAATTCATTCCCTAGACCGTCTGGATTCAACCCTTACGCTTGGAATACAACTAAACGCATCGCTCTAGAAATATGGAAATGTTATTTCGCTAATCGATCATTTGAAAGAACCGTAAATTTTATGCACCCTTCATTCTACACAATGATTCGCACTCCAGAAGGAGCGCCATTGCTAGTAGAGCGGTCAATTAGAGGGCTTAATTAGGCAAAAGACAAATGATTTACAATTAGTTGTGGAAAAGTAGCTGAGTTTTTATTTGGATTGCGGAATCTTGACCTTATATTGCACTGAGGCCTATTCGTGGGGTTTTTATGTTCACTCGTCGACGTTTTAACCCTATTCACCGCCCGCTTTCTAATGACACGATCTCCGTCAAATACCCAGTCTACGCTTATGCGCGAATTGCAATCTAGGTTGCACTGCGTTTCTGATGCCCAAAATAACAGCCTCGGTGTCTTAGTATCTTATGCCGGGCCACTAGACACCTCTTCTGGTGATTCAATTCTTCTTCTTTCAGAAAGAGCCGTCCTACATAGTGGGTCTCCTCGAAAAGAAATGAAACGAGTTTGTAATGTGGTGATTGAGTGCATTCAAAACGTCAGTAGACACGGATGGATTGACGAAAAAGGTGAGACACTTCTATACCTAACTTTAGAACACACACCTGTTGGGTTTCAAATCCAATGTGGTAACATCGTTGATATAGATATGGCATCAACCCTTCGTTCTAAATTAAACGAAGTAAATGGCCTAAATCATTCTGAGTTAAGGATACGCTATATAGAAATCCTTTGTCAATCTGGCATGAGTGAGTCAGGTGGGGCCGGACTGGGACTAATGAGTATGGCTAAGCGATGTGCGGGTCCTCTCGAATACGAACTTACCGAACAAGATGATGATTTATTCCTGTTCACTATGACCGTTACAGTAAAAAACTAATTAGGTCTTCCTTTCTTTCTTCTTAGCTGCTGGAAATAGAATGTTATTCAGTATCAGCCTATATCCCGGAGAATTAGGGTGCAAATTCAAATCTGTTGGTGGATCATTCACCATATGTCTATAATCCTCTGGATCGTGTCCGCCATAGTAAGTCCATTGACCTTGACCAAGTTCTCCGTGAATGTACTTCGCAGTAGTTAGATTACGATTGTCACCCATAATCGTTACGTCCGATCTGATGAATTCTTTTCGAAATGAAGTTGTTTGGCCCATAAACCCGGCAATAACCCGTTTATGGCTTTGAGTCAACATAGTAGGAACAATATCCCATTTTGCAGAAAAATCGAACAATGTGAAGAAATCATTTATGGGCTTAATTTTGCCATGATCCTTCGTACCATCAATTTCTGAGAATTCATAAACCAAGGGATTCATCTCTAGTTTATAGTTTTGGAAGGCCAAACCTTGAGTGAAATCTAGCTTAGAGGATGCCTGTGATTCAGCTGGATCTCCATCGAACATTGACTCGCATATATCTACTTCTTGAGCCGCTAGAGCAATATCGTACGAATCAGTCCCCGAGCACATCGTGAAAAGGAATCCTCCTCCTAAAACGAAATTCCTTATCGATACTCCAACCTTTCTTTTCATTTCACTAACCTTTTGAAACCCCATCATCTGAGCAGACGCATTTTGGGATTCTACCTCATCTTGGTACCATGTAGCAGTTCTATATGCTTTATAAAATCTACCAAACTGACCTGTAAAGTCTTCGTGATGAAGATGAAGCCAGTCATATTTCGGAAGTTCTCCGGTAAGTATTGCCTCATCATAAACTATATCATATGGAATCTCCGCATATGTAAGCACTAAGGTCACAGCATCATCCCAAGGCAATTTCCCCGCCGGACTATATACAGCGACTTTAGGAGCGACTTCTAACTTCACTCTTTCCATATTTATCTCAGGATCTGCTATCTCATTAAGAATTTGGGCTGCTTGAACATCCGCAATTATTTGATAAGACACTCCTCTTATTATACACTCATTCTCAATGTCAGGAATGTTTTGAAAAAGAAAGCTACCTCCCCTATAATTCAGTAACCATTCCGCTGCTACACCATTTTCCAAAACCCAAAAAGTGACTCCGTAAGCTTTAAGATGATTCGCTTGCGTTTCATCCATGGGTATTAAAATCTTCGATGCAAAAGCCTGGGTAACTAATAATAAACACAGACCAGTAAATAATGACTTCATTAAATTATTAGAAATGGGGGTTATCATCTAAATCCTCATTCATTTTAGATCCTACAGTAATAGTCCCAGAATTAGCAAAAGCTGTGTTTGGAGACATTGAATCTCCTCCAAACGCATTATCCGAAAAGGAACGATAATCAGTAAACTTCGCCAAATGCTTTACGAACTTAAGATTAATCGTTCCTAAACTTCCATGCCTATGTTTTGCAATAATGAATTCTGCCAAACCATCAGTATCTAGTCCATCGGGGTGGTCCGTGAATCCATAATACTCAGGCCTGTAGATAAATGAAACTATATCCGCATCTTGTTCAATCGCTCCAGACTCTCGAAGATCAGAGAGTATAGGTTTTCTATCCCCTCCCCTTGTTTCAACCATACGACTAAGTTGAGAAAGAGCAATCACAGGGATATCTAATTCCTTAGCGATTGATTTTATCGATCTCGAAATTGATGAAATTTCTTGCTCACGATTACCTCCTCCACTCGAACTACCGTTCATCAATTGTAAGTAATCAATCACAACCAAATCAATCCCATGAGTTGATTTTAATCTTCTGCACTTAGCTCTAAGTTCAAAAACGTTCAACCCTGGTGTATCATCAATAAACAAAGGTGCTTTTGATAATTTTCCAATTCTATCGTGCAATTGTTGATACTCGTGATCTTCAAGCGTCCCTGTTCTGAATTTATCAGAACTGATTTCTGTTTCTGCAGAAATCAATCTTTGAACTAACTGAACCGAAGACATCTCAAGAGAGAAAACAGCAACTGGAATACCTTGATCGACAGCAACGTTTCTTGCCATTGTAAGAACGAAAGCTGTTTTACCCATTCCAGGTCTTGCCGCCAAAACAATCATATCTGACCTTTGCCATCCACCTGTAATCTTATCTAAATCTGCAAATCCTGATGGCACTCCACTAACACCACCATCTTGCGCTCTTGCTTTATCAATATTATCAATAGCTTTCTTTACCACCACATTCATGGTCTCAAAACTCTTTCTGATATTACCCTCCGCAACTGCAAACAATCCTGATTCAGCTTCGTCAAGAAGATCGAATACATCAGTTTTTTCATCAAATGCCTTTTCGATGATATCACTAGAAACTCGAATTAACTCTCTTTGAATATATTTTTGAGCGATAATTCTAGCATGAAACTCAACGTTTGCGGTACTTGCAATTCTCGTTGTCAAATTCGCGATATAATAAGGTCCTCCAACTAACTCTAAATCACCAGATTTTTTTAATGCTTCAGTAACCGTTAATAAATCAATCGGCTCTGAGTCATTAAATAAATTCTGAATAACATCAAAGATCTTTTGATGAGCCGGCTTATAGAAACTACTCGGACTAAGTACATCAATTACAGAATTAACCGCTGTTTGTTCGAGCATCATTGCTCCTAAAACGGCTTCTTCTAAATCTACTGCCTGAGGTATAACTCTTCCATGTGTTGTCTCGGACATTGTTGTTTTACTTAACGAAGAGAGACGGTCAGTAGTTTTACTCATTTTATTTGACGATGATGGTGTTTGCATGATTGCAGAGTGCAAGTTACGTTTTTGTCGATTACTGTTTTGAACAATTAATTGACTGTCTTTTCAACAACTACAGTTTTGCACCATAAATAGACACAAACATAATCGTACTATTAAAAAAACAAGGAAAGGCAGAAATGAGCTAATCTCTAGCTTAAACCGAAGGCTGATTTAACCTCATTAACCATATCCAATTTCTCCCATGGAAAAAGTTCAACCTCAATATCAACCTTATCTCCACCCTTAAAGGCTTCGAAAGATTTCATAACGGTCTTAGGCTGTCTACCCATATGACCATATGATGAAGTCTCAGAATATATCGGAGTTCTTAGATTAAACCTCTGTTCAATATCGTAAGGTTTCATTGAAAATAAGTTAGCTATTTCTTTTGCTATTTCTCCGTCGTTAAAATCAACATTTGAAGTGCCGTAAGTGTCAACATATAGCCCCACGGGATTTGCCACACCGATAGCGTATGCTACTTGAACTAAAACTTCATCACATACACCAGCCGCAACCAGATTTTTTGCAATGTGTCTTGTTGCATAAGCAGCTGACCTGTCAACTTTAGAAGGATCTTTCCCACTAAAAGCTCCTCCTCCGTGTGCGCCCTTACCTCCGTAGGTGTCAACAATAATCTTTCGACCAGTTAATCCGGAATCTCCATGAGGTCCCCCGATAACGAATTTACCTGTAGGGTTCACGTGTAGAACGTGATCTCCTGTAAAAAGAGACTGGACTCGGTCACTCATTTGGGCTTTAACCCTAGGAATCAAAATCTCCGCAACGTCCTTCTTGATTTTAGCTAAAATAAGCTCATCACTAGCCTCAAATCCATCATCGTGCTGAGTAGAAACTACAATTGCTTCGATACGTTCCGGAACTCCTGAATCCGAATACTGAATAGTAACCTGGCTTTTCGAGTCAGGCCTCAAATAAGTCATTTCCTTACCAGCCTTTCTAATTTGAGCAAGTTCAAATAGTAGTCTATGTGACAAATCCAAAGGTAACGGCATATAGTTATCTGTCTCACGACTAGCATAACCGAACATCATACCTTGGTCACCTGCTCCTTGCTCCTCTGGTGAGCTTCTAACAACACCTTGATTAATGTCGTCCGATTGCTCATGAATGGCACTTAAGACGCCACATGATTCAGCATCGAATTTATATTCACTCTTCGTATACCCTATTTTCCTAATTGTATCGCGTGCAATCTTTTGCACATCGATATAAGCATTTGAATTAACTTCACCTGCCAAAATCACCTGTCCCGATGTCACCATCGTTTCACAAGCAACCTTGCTATTTGAATCAAACGCAAGAAAGTGGTCAATCAAAGCATCAGAAATAGCATCAGCTACTTTATCTGGATGACCTTCAGAAACAGACTCGGAAGTAAAAAAATGACTCATAATTATTAGAAAGAAGTAATGTACCCAAAAATAGCGAATATTTCTTAGTTAAACTCTATAAAACAAGAAGGATTATACAATTCTATTTCTTTCTGAAAAACAGTCTAACAGAGACTCCTGATAAATCGTATTCTTTGCGAATATGATTCTCCAAGAACCTCTTATATGGATCTTTAATGTACTGAGGCAGATTGCAATAGAACGCAAAAGTAGGCGTTTGAGATGGTAATTGAGTGACGTATTTAATCCTCACATACTTTCCTTTATAAGTCGGAGGAGGTTGGTTATCCATAATAGGTAACAGAAATTCATTCAGCTTACTGGTAGGAATCTTTTTACTTCGATTCTGATACACCTCTAACGCGAGTTCAAGTGCTTTAAAAATCCTTTGCTTCTTGAGGTTAGATGTAAAGACAATTGGAACATCTGTAAATGGTGCAATTCGCTCTCTTACCTTATCCTCAAACTCACCCATTGTAGTGTGATCCTTTGCGATTTTGTCCCATTTATTGACAACTATCACAATCCCTCTATAGCTTTCTACTACTTGCCAAAATATATGCAAATCTTGGCGCTCCATTCCGTCTTCAGCATCGAGAAGTAAAAGACAGACATCACTTTTGTCAATTGCTTTAACTGTTCTAACAGTTGAATAGAATTCCAAATTATCTTCAATTTGCTTTCTTTTCCTTAAGCCAGCAGTATCAATAATTTCGAAATCAAACCCGAACATATTATACTTAGTATGTACACTATCACGTGTAGTACCTGCAATATCAGTAACGATATTTCTTTGTTTTCCTAACAACGTGTTTATTAGCGTTGATTTACCAACGTTAGGTCTACCTACAACTGCTAATCTTGGCAGTTTATTCTCAGGCTCTTCAGGCTCAGGCGGTAGTTGGCGAACTAATTCATCAAGCAACTCTCCTGTACCAAAACCATTATTTGCAGAAATCGAGAAAATTGTGTCAGCTAAACCTAACGAATAAAATTCTGATGAACCTACATCGTGAGCTGAAGTGTCTACTTTATTACAAGCTACCATTACCTTCTTTCCTGATCTACGTAATAGATTGGCAATATCAAGATCTAAATCAGTAACTCCAACGCCGACATCTACCATAAATAGTATAAGGTCTGCTTCTTCAATAGAAATCTCAACTTGAGCGCGAATTTCTGCTTCAAATGAATCATCACTGTTCGTAATCCACCCACCCGTATCTATGACAGTAAACTGACGGTCAGTCCATACAGACTTTCCATACTTCCTATCCCTAGTAGTACCACTAGTGGGATCGGTTATTGCTTCACGAGATTCCGTTAAACGGTTAAACATCGTGGACTTTCCGACATTAGGTCGGCCTACAATAGCTACTAAATAATGCATGTGCAAATTTTTAGACAAAAAAAGGGGCCCCCGAAGGGGCCCCAAGGTTGGCGTCGACATACTCTCCCGCCGTAGCAGTACCATCTGCGCTGGTGAGCTTAACTTCTCTGTTCGGAATGGGAAGAGGTGGACCTCACCGCAATAGACACCTATCGTTCAAATAGATAATATCAAATGCTTTCATTTGAATCATCCACTAATGGGATGACATACTGGTAGAAGATTGGGAACTCATAAACTTTCGGGTAATTAGTATCGCTCGGCTTTGACATCACTGCCTTTACACCTGCGACCTATCAACGTTGTCGTCTTCAACGACCCTCAATGAAACTTCATCTCGAGATGAGTTTCGCACTTAGATGCTTTCAGTGCTTATCTCATCCATACGTAGCTACTCTGCAGTGCAGCTGGCGCCACAACAGATACACCAGAGGTATGTCCAATCCGGTCCTCTCGTACTAGGATCAGGTTCTCTCAAGTTTCAAACGCCCACAACAGATAGAGACCGAACTGTCTCACGACGTTCTGAACCCAGCTCGCGTGCCACTTTAATGGGCGAACAGCCCAACCCTTGGGACCTTCTCCAG
>JYMV01044614.1_pt1 | contig 15685 bp, 19 predicted proteins | sample 338911 | NCBI WGS metagenome assembly JYMV01 (sample SAMN03354496, study PRJNA234377) | hydrothermal vent metagenome | biome: Deep sea; feature: Hydrothermal plumes at the Eastern Lau Spreading Center, Western Pacific Ocean; material: Seawater | place: Tonga | collected 2009 | depth 2000 m m
TCTTGGGACAAGGTTGCAGTTGGTGGTCATGTTGATGAAGTGTTAGAGGCTGTACAAGCACTATGAGTAATGTAGATTTTGACGAGGTTGACAAGTTTGCCGCACTGGCTTCACGCTGGTGGGATAAGAATTCTGAATTCAAACCTCTTCATGATATTAATCCACTTAGGCTTAACTATATTAAAGAACATTGTGGTGGCGCTTTAAAAGATAAGAAAATCTTAGATGTTGGCTGTGGTGGTGGTATCCTAAGTGAATCCATGGCGCTCGAGGGTGCTAATGTAACAGGCATTGACATGGCAGAAGCTGGTCTTGAAGTAGCTAAACTACACTTGCTAGAATCTGGTCTAGATGTTGATTATCAAAAAATTCCAGTTGAAGAGCTTGCTGATAAACACGCCGGTGAATTTGATGTAGTTACGTGCCTTGAAATGTTAGAACACGTACCTGATCCAAGTTCTATTATTAAAGCCTGTGCCAAACTGATTAAACCTGGTGGGCAAGTATTTTTCTCCACCATTAATCGCAATCCAAAATCGTACTTATTTGCCATCATAGGTGCTGAGTACGTGCTTAAGCTATTACCTCAAGGCACACATGATTGGGATAAGTTCATTCAACCTGCTGAAATGGATGAATGGGCTAGACACTCAGGATTAACTCTTAAAGGTATGATTGGCATGACTTATAATCCATTCACTAAAGTCTATAAATTGGAAGATGATGTGAGTGTTAATTATTTATGCTTCTATCAAAATTAATATAAATTATTTTTATTGTGTTTAGTTTTGATACACTAAGCACATGAAAAAAATATTCATTCTACTGTTATTACTACCTGGCGCTCTATGGGCCAATACCATTGTATTGGTACATGGTTATGATAACCATTCAAACATTTGGCAAGCGACTGGGATCTACCAACGTTTAATTACTAGCTTTGGTCGTCAACATGCTGTTTTTGCAGTTGAGTTACCCAATAAACAACCGGTTGACATTCAGGCTCGATCATTAAATGAACAACTAAGTAACATTAGCCGTTCCACCAATCAACCTATTATTCTAGTTGGCCACTCAAATGGTGGCTTGGTAGCACGCTATTTACTAACTAAAAACACCGGAGTTAATATTCAAGGTTTAATCACCATCGCCTCGCCACACTTAGGCTCTGGTGCAGCACTGGTTTCCCACTTGTTTAACAACAGCTCGCCTTTTGGCTTGATTACTGACATACTAGGCCCATCACATCTAAAAACTTCTAAAATTCTTTATAGCAACACCCGACGGGGCTCTAACTTTTTAAGACGTCTCAATAGCATGCCGCACCCTAATCTATGCTACGTATCTATTATTAGGAAAAAAGGGTTGTTGAGTAATTTGGTTAGCGCTCAAGACTCGCAGAACATGAACAATATCCCTGCGCTTAAGGGGCAATCTCGTATCTTGTTTAGTCATGATGAGCACGCATTAAATCATCGTGATTTTGGGCCAATCGCCCAAGCACTAGAAATCTGTATTAAACCCTAAAAAGTTGTATTGTACTCGGTAGTAGCAGTATCACTTTCATCAGTAGCGCCCTGTTCTAACACCACAAAAGCAACCGCATTATATTTTTCATCAGACAAACTTAAATGAGCATGCTTAATGTTCTTGCCTAATAAATATAAGCGTAACTTTTCGCTGGGAATGAAGTATGGCTTACCATTGTCATTGTTGCGCACGGTTAAATCCTGAAAACTAACGATTTTTCCAATACCGGTACCTAGCGCTTTAGCAAAAGCTTCTTTAGCAGCGAAACGTTTAGCACAATAGGATGCGCTATCACCCTTATTAGCAAATAAAGCCTGTTCATGCTCAGACAACACACGTCTAACAAAACCCTCTTTGTTTTTAGTTAAGATATGCTCAACACGCTCAATATTAATGATATCTGTACCAACGCCGTAAATCATACTCTAGCCTCGAGCATTAGGTTTTTCATCTCTCTGGTAGCAACCTCAAGCCCAATAAATACTGCTCTAGCAATAATTGAATGACCAATATTAAGCTCGACAATCTCAGGCAGTTTTGCAATCTCTGTGGTATTTTCCATGGTTAGCCCATGACCGGCATTCACCTGCAAGCCAATAGAATGTGCATAAGTTGCCATCTCTTTAATACGATTAAACTCTGCTAATTGTTCTTCGTCTGTTTTTGTATCGGCATAATGCCCAGTATGCAGTTCAATCACCGGTGCACCGCACTGCTTAGCCGCATCAATTTGATCTTTTTGCGCATCAATAAATAAAGACACAATCACATTTGACTCTGCTAATCTTGCACAGACATCAGTCATTCTTGATATTTGTGATGCGACATCGAGACCACCCTCAGTGGTGAGCTCTTCACGTTTTTCTGGCACGAGGCAACAATCTTGAGGTTTGATGATACTAGCAATAGAGACCATTTCATCTGTGGCTGCCATTTCTAAATTCATTTTAGTGGTAAGCTGATCGCGCAAAATCTCTACATCGGCATCTTGAATATGGCGTCTATCTTCACGCAAGTGCAAGGTGATACTATCAGCACCCGACTTCTCACACAACAAAGCACCTTCAACAGGAGATGGGTAGTTAGTACCTCTAGCCTCTCTAATTGTGGCGATATGATCAATATTAACGCCTAAAAATATACTCATAAAATTAACTTAACCTTTGGTAAAAAATAACTCACGGCTTTTTAATGGCTTATCGCCTAACAGTGGGTTTAAACGTTGTCGATTTAAATTACGACAGGCTTTAAGTTGCTGCTCATCAGGTGTCTTATCTAGCTGCTCAAGCAACAACAAATTCAATAATTTTCCAGGCATTTTACCATCTGCTTGCTGACAAAAACCAAGCTGAGATTGATACTCATAGTTTTTATCCGTTTGAATAGTATCGCCATTGGTATCAACAGAATAATCTAGCCCATAGCCTAACTCTGCCAACAAATTATTTTCAAAGATTCTCAGCAACCAATACTGAGCTTGCTGATCTAAGTTAGTAATTTGGGTAACGAATTGCTGATACAGCTCAAAGATCTGAGGATGGGGATCATGCTCATGAATAAGACGGGCCATCAATTCATTTACATACATGCATAGGATTAATGTCTCGCCTTTAATCTGTCTAGGAACATCCTCAACTTCCCAGTGTGTAAGAGTTTTCAGTTCACCCTTACCTGCGTAAGAAATACGCAAATGCTGGAACATTTGGATATTCGCTTTGGCTTGTCGAACCCCTCTACCAATCAGGCGAATTCTGCCGTGCTCTAGGGTTAAAAAATCTAATAATAAGGAATTGTCTCTATAGGGTCTTCGATGAACCAAAAAGGCAGGCGTCAGATCAATTTTAGTCATAGCCTAGCGAAGCTAAAGCACGCTTATCATTTGACCAGCCACTTGAGACTTTAACCCACAACTGCAAAAATACTTTCCGGTCTAAAAAGCCTTCAATACTCTGGCGCGCTTCGGTACCAATGAGTTTTAACATCTCTCCTTTACGTCCTATTACTATATTTTTTTGAGACTCTTTCTCAACATAAATACGTGCAGCGATTCTCTGCATATTGCCATCAAGTTCGTATTTTTCAATTTCTACTGTCAAATCATAAGGTAGTTCATCTTCTAAATGTCGCATTAACTTTTCACGAATAAACTCTGCCACTATAAATTTTTCACTGCGATCGGTAATAAAATCTGGATCAAAGATCATTTCCTGCTCGGGTAAGTGCTTTAAGATTAATGATCGTAAAGATTTGGTGTCTTTTTTACTAAATGCTGAAAGTGGAAACATATCAGTCGGCTGATACTTTTCACCCACCTTTTCTAAAAATGGCAATACATCATGCGCTGCTTTTAATTTATCAATTTTGTTAATACACAAGATTACTGGAACGTCTACTTGAGATACGTGCTCCAACACGCGTGAATCTTCTTTGGTCCATTTGCCAGACTCGACCAGCCAAAGAATCATATCCACATCCCTAATACTAGAACTAGCCGCTCTGTTCATATATGCATTGATGGCCTTTTTGCTACCCATGTGAATGCCAGGCGTATCAACAAACACCATTTGATAATCATCGGCGGTGTCAATTGCATGAATGCGATGTCTGGTAGTCTGAGGACGATGTGAAGTAATAGACAGCTTCTGTCCAATCATTTCATTAATCAAAGTTGACTTACCCACATTGGGGCGACCTACTACTGCAATAAAACCCGACCTAAAATTCATAATGTTTTTAATTTATCCAATAAAATTTGAGCACAAGATTGCTCTGCTCTCTTAATGCTTTTAGCCTCTTGTTCAACTTGTATATTTTGGTCTTGTAAAGTACAGCCAACAACAAATACCGCATTATGGTCCTTACCCATGGTTTTGACTAATTCGTATTTTGGCAAAGTATTACCACGTTTTTGCAAATACTCTTGCAATTGAGTTTTTGGATCCTTTAATGAATCATTTGGATTAATTGCATCCAACATTGGCTGATATAAATCTAGAATGACAGTATTAACTGTATCAAAATCAGAATCTAAAAAAACAGCACCAAAAATAGCCTCTACCGTATCTGCTTGAATAGATTCCCGCCTGTATCCTCCACTCTTCAACTCCCCAGATCCTAAAATAAGGACGTCTGACAAATTAAGTGTAGCGGCCAGTTGCACTAGTGTTTGTCCTCTAACTAGATGTGATCTTAAACGTGATAACTTACCCTCATCCACATGTACAAAACGCTTAAATAACTCACGAGAAATTACCGAACCCAAAACACTGTCGCCTAAAAATTCTAAACGTTCATTGTTATTCTTGCCCATGCTACGATGAGTTAACGCCAACTTTAATAAAGAAATATCTTTAAATTGATAATGGATTTTTTGTTGTAATTTTTCCATATGAGGGGATAATTTATTCCATTACTTTCTGTTAGGCTTTTAAGTATTTAATCAGCTTAACATTGTAAACCTTTTTTATACTATTAACACTGACCTATGTTTTGGCAAGAAGACATTAAAGAAGAACATTTTACTCTGCCTGATGACGTGCAAGATGCCGTGTTCAATATTCACTCCAAGATTTTACCAATTGACCATGCTTACCTGCTCTCCAAGGCTCTTTTATCCTACCTTCCATGGCTAGAAGATGTTAATGCTGGTATTCATGACATCAGTGTTGCTGATGGCAATGGCTGGGAACAAGATCATGAAAGTGGATTTGGATTCTATTATCCCTCTAAGCGCTCAAAATTAAGCATTAGAATGCCCAAAGAAAAACTGGATGATGCGAATGTACTGGTTGGCAAAATACTAGAACTGGGTGAATATCAAATCGAAATAGTTAAAGCGTTCGAGCCAAAATTATTAAGTGATATGCAAATTGTATTTGCCAAATATGTCGCATGCGACAAGGAACTCAGTGAAGATGATTTTTTACAAGACGCTTATAATCAATTACAAGCTCTGGGTATTCATCCTAAAAAAATGATGGCTGGTCTTGAAAGAAATATTAAAACCCCTGAAGGTAATATTCATACGCGTTCATTAATGATTGCCGATCTAAGAAAATCAGAATCTGTTACCTTGCAAGAGAAAGGAATTGGTGATTATCGCTTGTTAGGTTGCGGCTTGTTTGTTCCACAAAAAGACATTGTCAGTGTTAACGCTGTTTAGTTCTGTATTTGATTTAATTACATTTTCATACTACAATTAGGCCATTTCAACATATCCACTGGGGAGAGATATGCGCATTTTATTACTGGTTGTTACTTTACTTTTATCGTATCCATCATCTGCAGTTGTCAGAGGTGAGTTCTTGGGCGCCAAAACAGTTGATGTATTGCCTGATTGGTTTAAAACCACCTTTATGGATTTCTCTGAAGATATAGTAGAAGCCACTGATGAAAATAGGCATGTGATGATTTACTTTCATCAAAGTGCCTGCCCTTATTGTGCCAAACTTGTTGAAGACAATTTTAACGATGAAGCTCTCGTTGCTAAATTAAAAGCAAATTTTGACTCGATTGAAACCAACATGTGGGGTGATCGTGAGCTTACTGACTGGGAAGGTAGGGAATTTAATGAAAAAGAATTTTCTAGCTTTATGAAAGTTCAATTCACTCCCACCATAATATTCTTAGACTCTAAAGGTGAGATTGTTTTAAGACTCAATGGTTATCAATCAATCGAAAAAATGCATGTAGTTCTTGACTATGTCTCTACTAAGAAATATCTAAATCAAACTTTTGCACGATATATCAACTCTTTAAAAACAAACGCAGTTGGCGAGCTCAACAAGAATACCTTATTCGAGTCAGCACCACATTTGTTGACTCGTAGTGATAGATTTCCAGCACAAAAATATTTAGCAGTATTTTTTGAAGAACCAAATTGTCCAGAATGTGATACTTTTCATCAAACATTCATGAAACTTGATCAAACTAAAGCGTTATTCAAATCAATGCAAGTAATACAATTAAATGCATTATCAGACGAAAAACTCATCACCCCGTCAGGGAAAAGAAGCACTGCCTCACAATGGTATGATGATTTAAAACTGACTTATAAGCCAGCTGTTGTGTTTTTTGATAAGCAAGGTAAGGAAATAATCAGAAAGGATGCATTCTTTAAAACTTATCATTTCCATGGCATTATGACTTATGTACTCTCAGGCGAATACAAAGAACAGCCAAACTTTCAGCGCTATCTTGAAGGTAAATCAGATAAGCTACGCGATCAAGGTATCACAGTAGATATTTGGAAATAATATAAATTTAGATCAGTTATACAGTAAATGGATATTTAACTGCTGGGTGATGCTCATAATCAATTAACTCAAAATCATCCATGGTTACCCAAGTTTCAAGATCTTCTAGGGTTTTTATCTCTGGATTAATCTTTAGTTTTGGAAGAGATAAAGGCTCACGCTCAAGTTGCTCAGTTTTAAATATCTCAACTTGATTTTCATATAAATGAACATTTGATAAATGATGGCGCATTTTTTTGGCCTTTTTACCGGTGATTTGCGCAGTAATAAGCAACAAAAAAGCTACTTGAAAGTGATTAAATGGTTGCCCTAGTGCATAGTCACTACTACGCTGATAGCTCTCCAAATAAAGGTCATCGCCAAGTAAATTAAAATGATGTGTGTGCATACATGCTGGCAAGCAAGCACGATGAATTAAGTTGGGGTGATTAAACGTCATAATCTCACGACGATCATCTACACCTTTAGATAAGTCAGTAACAATTTTTTGATACTGATCAAGTGGCTCATCATCTTCAATACCTGGGAATGCACGCCCTATTACTCCATAACACATACCCATATCATCTTCACCTTGACGATAGGGGTTATCAAGCCAAGCTTGATTGTCATTGGCATTGGCATTCCAAGTATTACAACCAAGCGCTCTAAATTGAGCTGCTGATTGATAACCACGAATATAGCCTAGCATCTCGGCAATAGCAGACTTCCAAAAGAGCTTTTTAGTGGTAACCACTGGTACAGTACCATTGCTTAAGTCATGTTCAAACGTAGCACCAATAATGGCTAAAGTTTTCTGCCCAGTACGGGCGTTAGATAACCATACACCCTCGTCTAAGATTCGTTTACCAATGTCGATGTATGCTTTCATGTCTTGTGTTGAGTTGCTTTATTAAGAAGATAAACACCAAGGATTATCATTGGCAAACTTAATATTTGCCCCATGGTTAACCAACCAAATGCCAAATAACCTAACTGTATATCAGGCACTCGAACGAATTCAATTATAAATCTAAACAGTCCGTAAAAGATCAAAAATAAAGCTGAAACTGACATTTGCGGACGAGATTTTTGACTAAACACCCAAAGAATAATAAATAGTACTAATCCTTCTAAAAAGGCCTCATATAATTGTGACGGATAACGACTTACCCCTTGCTCTTGAATGTACATACCCCACTGGCTTGTGGTCACCTTACCCCAAAGTTCGCCATTGATAAAATTACCCAGTCTACCAAAACCCAGTCCTAATGGCACCAGTGGTGCAACAAAATCCATGGTAGCAAAAAAAGTTTTATCATATTTACGATTAAACAAAAACATGGCAATCAAGACCCCTAAAAATCCTCCATGGAACGACATACCGCCACCCTGGATAGCAAAGATTGATAGCGGATCAGATAGAAAATTTGGTAAATTGTAGAACAGCATGTAGCCAAGACGTCCACCAACTACAACGCCAATCGCGCCATAGAAAATTAGATCTTCAATTTGTTGAGTATTCCAATGACTGAGTTGCTTGGCACGATAATTGGCCAGCAGGTAAGCAGCCAAGAAAGCCAAAAGATACATTAACCCATACCAATAGATTTGGATAAAACCTAAATCAAGAATAATTGGATCAATGGAAGGATAAGTCATAATTTGTTAGTGGTGCGCCCGATGAGATTTGAACTCATGACCTTTGGCTTCGGAGGCCAACACTCTATCCAGCTGAGCTACGAGCGCATATTATGCGAAAGTAGTTAAAGTGTATTTCTAATTAGTTGTCATCAGAGCAGAATACTGCTTGCATATTGGCAACTAACTTCAAAATTTTAGTATCTTTAACTTTGCATAAAATTTTGTTGCCATCACGCCGAGACTCAACAATGTCTTTGGTTCTAAGAATATCAATATGTTGTGAAATATTGGATTGGGAAGAGCCAACTATTTTAACGATCTCAAGTACCGGTAATTCTTCGTTTTTAAGTGCACATAAGATTTTTAAGCGTAATGGATGTGCCATTGCCTTTAAAGCCTTTGTTGCTTTTTCGATATCTTCGTCTTTTTCTAATAAATTCAATTCACTCATATAAACCCCAATCCCTATAATTTAATTAAATTCTACCCAACATTCCGTAAACACCATATCTTCTAACTTTAACTAATACCATCTTCTGATAATAATTAATCAAGCTATCATTATTAAGAACAACATCAAAAATCTGCCATTTTTTAACTTTATTCTGATGGAATAATAAATCAATATAGATGCCAAATGGGGAGTATCCGTTCACTTTAAGTCTTACCATAATATTACCACCTATAAGAGGTCTTGCAGAAATAAAACGAAACGAACTGGTTTTGGCTTGAGCCAGTTTGTTCAACAATATACCCATGATATTATTCTTTAATTTATTAGAGAAAAATTTCACTTCATCTTCACCGAAACTTGTATTGGCGACCATTAAAACTTCGTCGGCAATATAATCAAAATCAAACAATGGGACGATCTCTTGCTCAACTAAAAAGTTCATCATTTGCGGTGAATATGTCCCTGTTGTTAATTGATTGAGTTTGACAATGGTTGATTGTATGACTTGAATAGGGCCTTCTTCTGTAGTTTCTGCTTCATTTGCAAATATAGCTTGCGACACTAGTAAAGTTAGTGCCAATAAAATTGCATGCAATCTTTTCATTTTTTCTCCATTATCTAAAAATAAAACCAAGTAAAATCAAAACGAACTTACTATCCATTTCACAGTATTATATTTAAACTTCTTATAAGCAAACAATTATATTATGACTTTCTTCAATTTTTTTAAACACTCATTCTTTTTAGCGCTCTTTTTTACTTTTTTCGGTCTTTCACCTGCTTATGCACAAACCGATGATGAAGAACAAAGACTGGAAGCTTTCTTTCAAGATTTAGAATCATTCACCACAGTATTTAGCAATATTAAACAGCTTTATGTTGATGAAGTTACTAATAAACAACTTTTTGAAGCTGCTATCAAAGGCATGGTCACGGGGCTTGATCCTCATTCAAATTATCTAGAGCCTAAAGAACAAAAAAGCTTACTCGAAAGTGCCTCTGGAAAATTTGGCGGACTGGGTATCGTGATTGGTATGAAAGATGATGTCATCAAAGTTATCTCCCCAATCGATGATACACCTGCCTATCGAGCTGGCATCCAAGCGGGTGATTTAATTGTCAAAATTAATGATACACCCGTGCGTGGCATGACATTGGAAGATGGAGTTGAGCTAATGCGCGGTGAGCCAGATACTGACGTCCAATTGACCATTGTACGTAAAAACACAAAACCTTTTGTAGTTGACATTACTCGTGAGATTATCACCATTACTTCTGTTAAGGGGTATTTGCTAGAAGAAGATATTGGTTATATTCGTATTTCTAGCTTCCAAAATCCTACCGCTGATTTGTTAAAAGATACACTTTCTAAATTGGTAAAAGAGAACGATCGTTACCTCGAATCATTAATCCTTGATCTAAGAAATAATCCAGGCGGTGTTTTAGAAGGTGCCGTTGATGTGTCTAATCTATTTATTGATAAAAAAGGCTTGGTAGTTTATACCGAAGGTCGTATTCCAAGCTCTAAGCTTAAATTTAAGACCGAGCCTGGAGATATTATGTTGGGTTCCCCTATTGTCGTTCTAATTAATGAAGGTTCTGCCTCAGCAGCAGAAATTGTAGCAGGTGCTCTGCAAGACCATAACCGTGCCATTATTATGGGTAGTACTTCCTTTGGTAAAGGCTCCGTTCAAACCATCATTGAATTAGAAGATGGTTACGGCCTAAAAGTAACCACAGCACGCTACTACACACCATCAGGTCGCTCTATTCAAGCCAAAGGTATTGAGCCCGATATCGCTTTAAAAAATATCAGTCTTGAGAATGAAAAAGAAAAGTCTGTCATCGACACTAAAGAGAAAGATCTTAATGGACACCTAGAAGTTGAAGACCCTTCTAAGCTATCTTTTGAAGAAATCATAGTAGCTCAGGAAAATAAGCAAGCTGAAGAAGATAAGAAAGTAATTGAAAAACTCAAGAAAGACTACTTCGTACACGAGGCAAGTAACTTACTTAAAGCGCTAACTGTCCTCAACAAATAATATGGCCGTTGTTCTTTCTGTTGCAAATCAAAAAGGTGGCGTGGGCAAAACCACCACTGCTGTTAATTTGAGTGCTGCTTTAAAAGCCATTAAAAAACGTGTCCTTTTAATCGATATTGACCCTCAAGGTAACGCTACCATGGGTTGTGGTATTGATAAATACAATCTAGATAATTCTGTTTGCGAGCTACTGTTAGATGAATGCAGTATCAGTGAAGCAACCGTACATGCGCCAAATGTTGAGATTGACGTACTACCCTCTAATACGGATTTAATTGCTGCAGAAATAGCGTTGCTCAACCGTAAAAATTCTGAATACAAATTAAAGGAAGCGCTTGCGAAAGTTGAGGATAAATACGACTACGTTGTCATTGACTGCCCACCTTCTCTCAATATGCTCACCATTAATGCTTTTACTGCATCTAACGGTATTATCATTCCAATGCAATGCGAATACTACGCTCTAGAAGGTTTAACCGCACTAATACAAACTATTGAAAAGATTCAAGCTACTACCAATCCTGAGTTGGAAATTACAGGACTAATTCGCACCATGTTTGATACGCGTAACAATCTATCCAATGAAGTATCCATTCAACTATTGCAATATTTTTCACACAAAGTATTTAAAACAATCATCCCCAGAAATGTAAAATTGGCCGAAGCACCAAGTTTTGGTCTGTCGGCAATTAATTACGCTAGATCATCCAAAGGGGCAATCTCGTATATTTCTTTAGCCAGTGAAGTGCTCAGAAAAACACAGTAAAGGATAATGGCAAAAATTACAAAACTAGGTCGTGGATTAGATATATTGTTGGGGCAAGTCTCCTCTGCAAGTGGTCAATCTAACCCCAACAATAACCTAAAAATGTTGAATGTTAATTCATTACAACGAGGAAAGTTTCAGCCTAGAGATGACATTAATCCAGAGACACTTAATGAGCTAGCTGAGTCGATTACCTCTCAAGGTGTTATTCAACCAATAGTTGTTCGTAAGATTACTTACGATAAATATGAAATCATTGCGGGTGAAAGACGCTGGCGTGCTGCTCAGATTGCCGGTCTTAGTGAAATACCCGCCATTATTCGTGAGATTGACGATCAAGTTGCGCTTGCAATTGGTCTAATTGAAAATATTCAACGTGAGTCACTCACACCACTTGAAGAGGCAAAAGCACTACAACAACTGATTGAAGACTTCAAAATGACACATGCAGAAATTTCGCATGTTGTGGGTCGTTCTCGTTCTGCCGTCAGTAACTTGATTCGCCTATTGCAACTGAATGATTCTGTCAAACAACTACTCGGTAACGGTGATTTAGAGATGGGTCATGCGCGTGCACTGTTATCTTTAAAAGAAGAGCAGCAGTTTGATGTGGCTAATCAAGTGGTTAAAAGATCTTTATCCGTACGTCAAACCGAAGAATTGGTTAAAAGAGTGCTGAATCCAAAACCTAAGAAACCCACCTCAGTGGATCCGCATATTGAAGCATTAATACAATCTTTAAGCAAGAAACTGGAATCTAAAACTGAGATTAAACAATCCGACAACAATAAAGGTAAGATTGTTATTCATTATAAATCTGCTGAAGAGTTAAACAATATCTTAAAGCACATTAACTAGATTTAAGCTTACAGGCTAATCGAAGCCTCCGACTCGATCTAGCTTAACTGAGTCATCCCAGTGCATCCAGATACCAAATGCCTTACCAATAATATATTTTTCTGGCACAAATCCCCAAAAACGAGAATCGCTACTACGAGAACGATTATCACCCATGACAAAATAATGTCCCGCTGGTACCGTTGCCTTCACCCCTCTAGAGTGTCCTTTGGGATCTAACAAGATGTCATGTGGATTATTATCTAACAACTCACGCTTATACTTAAAACCCGTCATTTGAATGCCCGACTCAACACCTTGGTAAAGACCAAAATCCTTATAAGCTATCTTGTTGCCATTCACTCGAAGATGATCGTTTTGATAAGTAATCTTATCTCCAGGAATACCAATTACACGTTTAATAAAATCAGCTCCCTTATAATCTGGTTTCTTCTCATAGTTAGGATATCTAAATACCACAACGTCACCTCTTTCAGGTTTTTTAAACTCTACAATTTTTTTATTAAGTATCGGTAGACTAATACCATAATCATATTTACTAACCAAAATAAAATCACCGGTTAATAAAGTAGGCATCATTGAGTTTGATGGAATTCTAAATGGCTCTACAACAAACCCTCTAAGTAAAAATACCAACAAGAGTACAGGATAAAACTCAGCAGACCATTGTACTAATTTAGGTCGGTTTAGATATTTTTCTGATTTTTTAAATCTCAAAAAACAAACAAAATAAAGCAACTTACCTAAAAATGATTTCTTCTTTGTTTGAGGATCTGTAATTGCTGAATCATCGGCAAATAATTGATCAATAGAAACTATTAAAAAGGCAACTATTAAAAATAACGCTAAATATGAGGAAACGTCCCATGCAAAAAAAGGTGATGCATTTTCAATAGTCATAAAAAATATTAAAATAAATAAAAAAGTTATTATATAATAATTTCTTTTTATTATTATTTACATTGGAGAAAGTTAAATGGCATTAGCTGATTTAGAAAGAGACGCTCACGGTTACTTGGTTGACTTAAACGCATGGAATGAAGATATCGCTGCAGAACTTGCAGAAGAAGAAGGTGTTAACTTAACTGAAGATAGCTTCAAATTGATGAATTTCTTACGTGATGAGTACATCAATAACAATGCTAACCAACCTAACGAACGTAACATGGTTAAAGGCTTAAAAGGCGACTGGGATGGTAAATTAACTACTAAAGAGTTATACACATTATTTCCAAAAGGTCCTGCTAAGCAAGCCGGTAAGGTTGCGGGCCTACCTGAAACTAAGCGTAAAGGCGGCTACTAAACTATTCTCTAATACAAAAAAAGGCGCTCGTTGAGCGCCTTTTTTAATACTTTAATTTTGTAATTAAACCTCAGTAATGTCCATACCTGCTGTATTGCTAAGTTCAACAAAGCTAGGGAATGAGGTCATAACATTGTCGACACCATCAATTTCAATCGTATGTTCACACCTTAAAGAAGCAATTGCAAATGACATCGAGATACGATGATCATGATGTGACTTAATAATATCAGTTGGTTTTTGGAATTTTCCACCTTGAATCTTAATACCATCTTCTAGCACTTCGTTATCAATACCCAAAATACTTAAACCATCTGCCATCACCTGAATACGGTCTGATTCTTTAACTCTTAATTCTTTTGCACCAGTCAGAATAGTTTCTCCCTCAGCACAACTAGCAGCAATAAACATTACTGGGAATTCATCAATAGCAAGTGGTACTAATTCTTCTGGAATATGAATACCTTTTAACTGTGCAGATTGAATACGAATATCGGCCAATAATTCACCGCCAATTTCACGTTCATTCATTAAGTTCAGGTTTGCACCCATCAATTTTAAAATATCGATCACACCAGTTCGAGTTGGATTAACGTTTACACCCATCAATGTAATATCGGCCTTTGGTGCAATACTTGCTGCGACCATGAAAAATGCTGAAGAGGAAATATCGCTTGGCACCTGAATTTCAGTTGCTGTTAACTCACCCCCACCTGTGAGACACATTTGATTGTTATTAACATTCACTTCATAACCCAAACCCTTCAACATACGCTCTGTATGGTCTCGTGTTGGTGCTGGCTCAGTTACACAAGTATCGCCATCGGCATACAAACCTGCCAAAAGCACACAAGATTTCACCTGTGCGGAAGCAACCGGCAAGTCATAATGAATACCTTTTAGTTTTTGTCCACCAGTAATTTTAAGTGGTGGCTTACCATCGTTGCTTTTAATGACCGCACCCATCTCAGTGAGTGGATTAATCACCCTGCCCATTGGGCGTTTTGAAAGTGACTCATCACCATGCAACTCACAATCAAAGGCTTGTGCCGCCAATATGCCAGACATTAAACGAATAGAGGTACCAGAGTTGCCTAAATCTAGTGGCGCTGAAGGTTTTTTCAAGCCATTAATACCAACACCATGAATGGTTACATTATCACCATCACGCTCAATTTTGACACCCATAGCCTGAAATGCTTTTAGCGTTGATAAGGCATCTTCACCCTCTAAAAAGCCAGTTACTTTGGTGACACCATTAGCAAGTGATCCCAACATAATAGAACGATGAGAAATCGACTTGTCACCTGGTACTTTTAAATTGCCAGACAATGAATTGGCTGGTTTTGCAATAAATTTACTCATATTTATTTAGTCTTTCAACCAACTATCGCGTGCAGATTTTGCATCTGAGAATAGCTTTTCTAAATCTTCCGATTGATTATTTTCAATTAAGGTTGATAACTTATCTAGCGCTTGTTGGTAGCCTTTAATATGTTTAACAATATCTGTAGGATTATTAAGGCAAATATCACGCCACATAATGGAATCACTCGATGCAATACGTGAAAAATCCTTAAAGCCACCTGCCGCATAATCACAAGCATCAGGGTTTTTAGTAATCAAATAGTCCATTAATCCAAAGGCCAGCATATGTGGTAAATGTGAAGTCATTGCCAATAAATCGTCATGTTTCTGATGTGTCATCGTTTCAACTTGTGCTCCTAATGTTTGCCATAGTTCCGTTACCTTTTCTATTGCTTTAGTATCAGCGTTATCTTCTGGTGTTAGAATCACACGCTTATTGTTAAATAACTCACCATCGCTAGATTCAACACCGCTTTTTTCTTTTCC
>JYMV01035241.1_pt1 | contig 15684 bp, 14 predicted proteins | sample 338911 | NCBI WGS metagenome assembly JYMV01 (sample SAMN03354496, study PRJNA234377) | hydrothermal vent metagenome | biome: Deep sea; feature: Hydrothermal plumes at the Eastern Lau Spreading Center, Western Pacific Ocean; material: Seawater | place: Tonga | collected 2009 | depth 2000 m m
GGTTTGTGATTACAGGTATGCTTCTTTTGGCATACTTGGTGCTTGATGGTTTTGATCTTGGCGTTGGCATTCTTCACCCAGTTGCAAGAACTGAAAAAGACAGGCAGATCATGATGAATGCCATCGGGCCATTTTGGAATGGTAATGAAGTGTGGCTCGTCACATTTGCAGGCGTTCTATTTGGCGCATTCCCAGTTGCCTACTCTGCATTGCTAAGTGGTTTTTATATTTTGTTCATGCTCATCCTTTTCTGCCTCATCTTTAGAGCAGTAAGCCTTGAATTTCGCTCTCAAGTTTCAACCAAACTCTGGCGATTCTTCTGGGATTGGTGCTTTTGGTTTTCGAGCGTCCTTGTCACCCTGATCTTTGGCATCATTATTGGCAATTCAATTCTCGGCGTTCCGCTTTCACCAAACCAAACGTTTATGCAAAGTATCGGTGATCAACTAAACTTGTATTCGATTTTGATTGGTGTTTGTTTCACAAGTTTGTTTGCCTTGCATGGTTCAATGTTCTTGTTTCTAAAAACTGAAGGCGATTTAAAGAAACACATCCACACGTGGACTAAAAGATCGTTCGCCCTATTCCTTGTGCTCTTTCTTATCACTCTTTTTGTAACAAGTTATATTGCGCCAAGAATTTCCGCGCAAGTATCGACTCACCCATGGATTTTGTTTTTGGTCTTACTTTGCGGTGTTGCGATTGTGAGCATGTTTGTCTCGTTACTTCGCGCTCATCCTACGTGTGCATTTTTAAGTTCATCGTGCACCGTTGGAGCAATCTCTCTCCTCTTTTGCGCGGTGATGTATCCAACACTAATCTACTCCAGCATTGATCCTGCTTTGGATCTCACAATTTACAATGCGAGTTCAGGCGAAAAATCGTTAAACATCATGTTTATTTTTGCGCTAATTGGATTCCCGTTAATTATGACCTATACATTTGTAATTTACCGAGTTTTTTGGAAGAGTAAGCCAAACGCAAACGGAGAATATTAAGAACTAGCATTTTTACTCACCCATTTTTCTCACCAATGGCGATAAGATTTGAACCATGATGACACTTCTGTTTATTTTATTCGGAACCTCTATGTGGATTGGTTGGCACGGCAAACGAAAGCCTGCAATCTTCCTATTTCTTATCACGATCGCACTTTGCGCTTTTTGGTTTAAACACCACGCCAGTAGCCAATTGAATATTGATCTATAAACCATGACACCAACATTTGCAAGAAAACTGAATATCCTCTTTCTCATCATGATTTGTGTTCCATTGATTGGCGCCTACTTCATTCAGTTTGGACGTGGCGAATTCCCTTGCCCGCTCTGTTTGTTACAAAGGCTTGCCATGCTTGGCATCGCGTGCGGTGCGATGATGAATGTGCGATATGGCATTCGGGCTTCGCACTATGGCATGTGCATGATTAGTGCTGTGCTTGGAGCATGTATCTCTACAAGACAAATATTGCTGCACATTGTTCCAGAACCTGGAAACACCGGATATGGTTCAGCAGTCATGGGGATGCATCTTTACACTTGGGCGTTGCTCATCTTTATGGCAACCATTCTTATTCTGGGCGTTGTCTTTTTATTCGACAGTCAATTTGAATCTAAAGAAGCAACTGCTAAAACACGGTCAGTACCTGCCCTTGGAACAGCTGCATTTTGGCTTGCCTTTGGCGTCACCGCTGCCAATGTTTGCACAACCTTTCTTGAGTGTGGGTTCAAACAATGTCCAGATAACCCCACCAGTTATTTAATGCTTTAATTGCTCAAAGTCAAAGTTCCAAACATGAAGTCGCATACTTTTTTGAAGTGACTTATAGTAGTTACCACATGAGAATAAAAACAAACCCAGAACAACTCGCAAAAGCATTTGAATCGCTAGAGCATAATGAAAGTTTCCAAGAAATAAACGCAATCTTGAAACAAGGCGGCACTGCACATGACATGGTGAAGACAATGGCGATGTATCCACCTCTTCTTGAAGCAATGGAGGCACTGGGTGATGCGGTCTATCCCGGCGGATCACTACCTCGTGAATTAAAAGAGCTTATTATTCTGCAATCGTCAATTAACAACCGTTGCCAGTTTTGCACGAACAGTCACATCGATATTGCGAAGGGCTTGGGGATTAGCGAAGATCCCGTCAAGATGCTCGAAGATGTTGAACAATTAAAGCCGGAGTATGCAGTTGCGCTTGAGTATCTGCAAGCAATTTTTACTGATTCAAATCGGATTTCAGAATCGATGTTTGAAAAACTTCGCGAGCATTTCACCGAAGGCGAAATCGTCGAGCTCACTTTCATGATTGGGTACATTAATATGTTGAATTGGTTCAATAATGCCCTTCAAGTAGAATACAGAGGCGAATTATCAAGCGATTAATTAACCCTCGGCTAATTAATTTATGGTAAACTTCTCAACCACAGTAGTCGATGATTACTGTCCTAACAACACCTTTGCGGGTGTAGCTCAGTGGTAGAGCGTCACGTTGCCAACGTGAATGTCGGGCGTTCGAATCGCCTCACCCGCTTTTGAAAGCAACCTCTTGTTATGCAAGGGGTTATATTTTTGAAAAGACAGATTTCTACCCACCGTTTTTTTGAAAACCAGACACTATCAGTTTCTGCTTCCGCCCAAGAAGCATTTGGCTGTGATGTTTATATTATGGGATTCTCAATGGCTATCTTTGAGTTATAGAAAACCCAAAAACTTCCGCAGGGTGCTGACCAATCAGGCTGTTTATTATTTTTCCCTTTACTGCTATCGCCATTTTTCCTATCGATTTGCATTCTTACCCTTATTTATTTTTCATAGGGTATAAAGGTAGGCTCTTTGTCATAAAAGCCAATCAATTCTAAAGCGACATATTCTTTTGCGCCAAGTTCATATATCTGCTTATCATCGCTTGTTAATTGCGTTGTGCCTTTGTGCATAGTCTTTATGATTGGTTTAACGAGTAGATATGAATAATCAACACCAGAACCGCCAGTGTTCGATGCAAAGAATAGGAGATGTGCGCCATCATCTTGAATATGCATTTTTCTATAAAGAAGATACCCCGCGCACTCTTCACTGCAGTGGCAATCTGTACCTCCACAATTAAAAATCACATAATGCTCTTCATAGATTTCAGCCTCTATCCCATGGCAAGTATTAATTCTATTCAAATAGCAAGAGATATCGCTTAGATTAACGGTGGTTACAGGATTTCCGCCGCATTTCCATATATCAGGGTAAAACTCATGCAAGACGCCTGGATGAATAGGTTCGCCATCCATCATAAAGTCTTCAGAGACCTCTTTGAACAGCCGTTCTGTTTGAGTTAGTTGTTCGGCTTGGATTTCAGTGTTCGGAGATTTATCTGAATTCTTTTGGTTTATGGATTGTGTAGATGATGCTGCGGCAACAGACAGGAGTGTCAGTGTGATTAGTTTCATATGTATAAATCGACGCTTAATTCGAATGTCTGTAATTAATACTTACCTTGTTACAAGCGTTCGCAGTGTTTTGCACCGTTTCGTGCAGGGTTTGGGTACAGTTTCGGGTACAGTCGTCCGTGCCAGTTGCAAAGTATTTTATCAACCATCAACGACATTTAAATTAAAAAGAGCCCCGACTTTCGTCAGAGCTCTTTTTGTAATTCGATTGGATCGAATTCCGAGAAATTAAATTTAATGCTCGTCTTTCCGAGGTGTTGCTTCGTTGCACTTAATAGCGCGGCCATCAAGTTCAACACCACTGCATTCTTCCATTGCTTTTTTTGCTTCTGATTCATCATCCATTGTTACGAAGCCAAAACCTCGTGAACGACCGCTTTCGCGATCAGTGATGACGATTGCGTCTGATACAGCACCGAATGCCTCGAAGTGTGACTTCAAATCTTCAGTAGTAGTACCCCAACTTAAGTTACCAATATACAGTTTCATACTCAAATCTAACCTTATTTTTTCCGCCCCCCCAGAGGCGGCACATACCTAGAACAAAACACAGATCTAGGCACTAGGCTACCAAGATGTGCAAATTATACAGGCACTGGGAGAGTGCGGGTAAAAAACTAGTTTTGGTAGGATAATCCGGTGACTGAACACCAAGATGATATTCCTGGGCTATTTTCCCCTTTTTACTAATGTTCGTAAGTCTGTTTGAATGCTGCAAAGTAATGCTGTAACACCGCAAACAAGTATCCCACATAAAAATGCGCTGATAATTATCGCAGAAGCAAGGAATCCTCCAACTACATAATTATCTGCTTTTGCTGCAGCTACGAATTGTATAAATGCCAAGCCAATACCTGCCAAACAAATAATCACAAACATAGCGCCGTTTACTATTGAAACAGCATTACTAAGCCAAGCATTTAAACTTGATGCCTGCTCTATTGATGGATTCGTAGTCACTTGTTGTTTTCGCCTTGTTTCTTCTTGGCGAGCTTTGGCTTCATTAACCCGACTTTTTTCAGAGGCAGCTTTCATCAGAGATTCCACTTCACCTTGAGAAAATTTATCAAAATCTTTTTTGCCAGGAACATTAAATGACGCATTGCATTCTGGGCAATTGTCCGCCTGCCCCGCCTCACTCAATGGATTTTTTAATAACGAACTGCATGTTGGACAGGCATACTCGACGAGCATTTTTTTAACAGGACCTGTCGATCGTAATATTTTGAATTGCATGTAAGTCTCCCTTCGGTAGAATATTTTCACTTCCGCATACAAACTATATTACCTTGTAATAATCACAATTATACCGCGGAATCAATATTTACAGAATGCGTTTTATTGAAAACCATGCGAATTCTGGTGGTAGAAATTTCAAATTGATGCATAATGCACAGTGAAGGAGCATTGCAAAAGGAAAATTAGTATGGTTGAACTTGTGCTATTAGTTGTTGTAATAATTATTGTTGGAGTGCTTTTTTTCATAATAGATAAAATGTGTCCCTGGACTGATGAAGAAAGAAGAGAGATAGATAATTTGAATTCATTGATTGGTTCTTGTAACTCAGACGAATTACTCGAGGAACGATTGATGTCTGACCCACTTGCTGTCCTTGCTGAGCATGGGATCGATGTGCCAAAAGGTGTGACCGTGAAAGTGACTTCAGGTAGATCGGTGTGGATCGAATTTTCGCATCCAGATCCCCAAACGATCGAAACTGTATTGCTGGGAATATGGGATGGAACTTGACTTGAATAAGCATGTAGTTTCCTTTTAGGTAGTTCAAATCTCCCCCAACACCCCTGAACACCACAGATGACTCTTTATATGAGGAATGTGTGGTGTTTCAATCTGATGCATAATGTGCAGAATGATTAATAACATCACAGTTCAACCCCCATCTACAAACTGCGGACAAGTCTGTGAACAGATTCTTCGCGCTCTGCCAGGGTGGTTTGGTATTGAAGAATCATTAATTCAATATGTGAAAGATGCGGATAGTATGCCAACGATGCTTGTTAAAGATGGAGAGGATGTCATTGGGTTCCTGACAATCAAGAAACACTTTCCAGAATCTGCAGATATTCACTGTATGGGCATACTTCCTAAATATCATCGCACTGGAACAGGGAGAGTCTTAATTCAAGCACTCGAAAATCATCTAAGAGATGAAGGTGTAAAGATACTGCAAGTGAAAACCGTTTCCGCAGATCGTAATTGTGATTTTTATACAAAATCTCGTGCATTTTATAAGGCAGTTGGATTTATTCCTCTTGAAGTATTCCCCACGTTGTGGGATGAAGCAAACCCTTGCTTAGTCTTAGTCAAAGCACTTTAGTAATCGCTGTGGGGTTGAGTTGTTTTCTAATCAGATGTTATTGGGTCAGGGAATTGAAAGTGATTTCGCCTTTTATGTTGCGGAGGTGCAACACACCACCACAATCTTTATCAACCGACAAGAGTCCAGCAAGTTTGCCATCCGTGCTGAGAATATCCAACACACCACCATCTGCATCCACACCCACTGTCGCAACTGTTTTCACATCATTGTTGCGAATACTCAACACACCACCATCTTTAGTTGTTGCAAGTTCAACAACTGTCTTCCCCTCATCATTCACAACCTCAAACTTCTTTGCCTGAATCACATCAGGAACAGTTTGCACACTCGTTGCAGACACAACAACTCCTGCGACAAGTAAACACCCAAACCCATAGACAATTCTCTTGAGTGTTCGGACTTGATTTCGTAGTTCAGTTATTTCGTTTTGCATTGTGATGCTCCTTCACTGTGCATTATGCATCAATTTGAAACACCACACATTCCCCCATATAAAACAACCCTCTGAACACCACAGATGACCCTTTAGACCCACTGCGACTTTGATTCAAAAACTAATACTTTTATTACAATGCTTACATGCGTATTTTTGTCACAGGAGCAACGGGGTTGCTTGGAAGAAGAGTGGTTCAAGCACTTCTTTCCAAGGAACACGAAGTAATCATAGTCTCTCGAAATGCAACACGTGCATATGAACACTTCAATAACGCTTCGGTAAAAATACTAGAAGCAGATGTCACGCAGCCGGGTGATTGGCAAACAACCGCAAGCGAGTCTGATGCAATTGTGCACCTTGCTGGGGCGGGCATTGTTGATCGAAGATGGACGAAATCGTATAAAGAAGTATTGTTAACGAGCAGAATCGAATCGACGAAACTCATAGCGGAAGTGGCAAACAAAATTTTGGTGTGCGCAAGTGCTGTTGGCTATTATGGTGATTGCGGAAACCAAGAACTCACGGAACAAGACCCCGCAGGAAATGATTTCCTTGCAAGGTTGTGCAGTCAGTGGGAAGCTGCAGCACAAAGTGCAACCGGTAGAGTGGTGAACTTGCGATTTGGAATGATTCTTAACAAGCATGGTGGCGCTTTGGCAAAAATGTTGCCATTATTTCGACTAGGACTTGGTGGACCAATAGGCAACGGCAACCAATTTTGGCCGTGGATTGCGCGGCAAGATGCCTGCAATGTTGTGCAAGATGCATTGCATCAAGAATGGGAAGGTGCAATCAACGTGGTGGCACCTGAGCAGGTGACGTGCAAAGAATTTGCGCGAACACTTGGACGAACCATTAAGAGAACAGCATTTTTCAAAGCCCCCGCATTTGCACTACGAATACTAATTGGAGAAGGAAGCCAGGTATTAACAGTGAGCCAGCGCGTGAGACCAAGCGTACTTCTTGAGAAGGGATTCCAATTTCAGTTTCCATTATTAAAAGATGGAATAGCAAACAACTTGAAGTAATATTGGTAACATTTATTCGCCGCTTTGACGCATCATAAGGAGCATCACAATGCAAAACGAAGAACACAAAGAGAAGCATCTAAGGAGTTATCTAATTGTCATTTAAACGTAGAGGCATTCCACTTATATGTGTTGTCATTGGGTTTCTATTTATCTTTCCTACTCCTTTCACTCCATCAATTGATTACAGATGGATTGCATACTGTCTGTTTGGCGTAGCCTTTGTGCTTACATTGAAGAGATGGAGATAAAAGGGCTACTCCACTGGTCTTGGTTTACAAGTTGTAGAGATTTACACCCCCCCCCATTATTTACCAGAAACAGCACTTCTAAGCGTTCAAGATAAAAACCCTTGCACAGTGTAGTTTTTTAACTTAGTATTTAAAAGTACGTGGGCGATACCCTGGAAAGGTTGTGGAGATGAAGAATCTGATTACATGTTTGATAGTGTGTGTGTTGAGTGGCGTTGCCAATGCAACCATATGGACTGTCGATGATGACGGCAAGGCAGACTTTAATAACATTCAAGCAGCGATAGATGCTGCAAGTGATGGTGACACTATTGCTATAGCTGAGGGAACATACTACGAGGTTAACATCTCTCTAGATAACAAGACCATCACGATTATCGGTGAAATACATCCAGATGGCACGCCAGCAACAGTCATTGATGGACAATCAACAGGTGCTTCAGTCTTCAATTGCTTGGCAAGCACCCCCGGTGAAACTAATACGAGCATTATCGAGAACCTCTACATCACAGGTGGTCTCAATAATGGCGCTGGAATGAGAATCAGAAACGCGAGCCCAACAGTGAACAATTGCACGTTCGCATTCAACCATGGCAGGTACGGAGGTGCAATGTCGATCGGGAAGGATAACTGGGCTCCGCCTAATACTCCAACACTGAACAACTGCACATTCGCGAATAACACCACAGAAGATTGGAATGGTCTAGCTGAAGGCGGAGCGATTTATAATTTGGCCACGACTACTGTCAACAACTGCACATTCACGAACAATCAAACCTACCGAAGGGGCGGAGCAATATCAAATTTAGGCTACATATCCATAACGAATTGCACCATTCAAAACAATGAGATTGCTACCGCCTCTTTTGGAGGAGGCGTGTATAACATTAATACCGGCTCCATGACCATAACCAACAGCATTGTGTGTGGCAACATAGCTGGTGGTGTCTCGACAGACGCTAACCAGGTCTATGGCACATGGACTAATGGAGGTGATACTTGCGTCTATGCTGACTGCAACCAATGCAATCCGACTCCTGACGATTTAGACGGAGATGGCATCCTCGATGACATTGACAACTGTTACCTCTACAACCCTGACCAAGAAGATTGCAACGAAAACAACATCGGCGATCCATGCGATCTTGCAAATGGCACAAGTTATGACATCAATGGCAATGGTATTCCCGATGATTGTGAGGACTCAGATGGAGACGGTTACCCCGACGACATAGACGCGTTCCCCGATGATCCAAACGAATGGATCGATACAGACGGAGACGGCGTTGGCGACAATGAAGACACCGCGCCGCGCGGCGCTTGCTGTGTGATTCACCATTGCTTTGATGGAACTGAGTCTCAATGCGATGCAGCGGGCGGCATCTGGCTAAGCTACTACAAAAATGGAAGTTGCGAAGACTGCCATACTCCTCCCCATATATGCGCTGCGGACCTTGATGGTGATGGTGAAGTAAAAGTTGCTGATCTGCTACTGCTTATAGCCGCTTGGGGCGCTTGCCCATAATGTTCCGCCCACTACTCATCTCAATGCTTCTAACAAGTACAGCACTTGCTACCACGTGGACTGTCGATGATGACGGCAAGGCAGATTTTAATTCCATCCAAGCAGCGATAGATGCCGCGATTAACGGCGACTTCATTTCTGTGCAAGCGGGTACGTACTTTGAGTCGATTAACTTCCTTGGCAAGGGAATCACTGTGCAAGGCGTGTCCGCAGAAACAGTAATCATCGATGGAACGAACAATCCAAGTCCAGTCGTGACATTTAATAGTGGGGAGACCCAACAAGCAATGATTAGTAATTGCACCATTCGCGGTGGTCAAGGCAAATATTGGGTGGATCCCATATTCGGTCAGCAGCGTTGTGGCGGCGGGGTCTACTGCGAACAATCCTCGCCCTTTATTGCGGGGTGCATTATTCGGGGAAACACCGCGTGGGGCGGTGCAGGTATTTTTGTCACCGAAGGTACTCCGCAGATATTGTTCAACGATATTCTTGATAACCAAGCCGAAGGTCATGGCGGTGGTATTTATTTAATAAACCAAGTGGATGCCATGATTGATTCGTGCAATGTCAAAAACAATGAGGCAAGTTGGGGCGGTGGCATGACGTGCACGATGGACTGTGATCCGACAATATTGAACTCTTCGTTTAACGAAAACATCACATACAATGTTGGTGGTGGCATTTTCATACGATCCTCAAGTAGTCCAATTATTTTATGGTCGGAGTTCAATAACAACATTCAAATTTCCAATCCGCTTGGATCAGGCGGCGGTGCATGCATTTATGGGGCTGGAACTGGTGGAGGCCCCTGCTTCCCAACATTTACACAATGTTTATTTGAAGGAAACATAGTCCTTGGTGATGGAGGCGGGATGTCCGCCGCATATGATTCACATCCAAAATTAACATCATGTACGTTTAGAAACAATGTTGCTGGTCGAAGCGGAGGTGGACTGGCATGTGTGGCAGATCAAGACCACCTATATCCAAGCAACGCAGATGTAACTGGTAGCACCGTTGAATTGAACCATGCAAATGAAGAAGGTGGTGGAATCCACGTTAGAAATAGTGACCCTACTTTTGAGTCAGTTGATGTATACAACAATAGTGCGGGGAATACCGGTGGTGGTATTAACTTCTACGAATCACCTGACGCAACACTTCTGGGAAGCAATATCTGCACTAATACTCCCGATCAAATTGCTGGAATGTATACGGATGGCGGGAACAACACAATTTGTGGTTCGGATTGCCCAGACATCAACGGTGATGGATATGTAAATGTAACGGACTTACTTGCTGTGATTGACCAGTGGGGACAGGCCAACTCACCCGCTGATGTGAACCAAGACGGTACAGTGAATGTAAACGATCTACTTGCAGTAATCGGCAACTGGGGACCGTGCCAGTAATCAAACGCCCCCTGCCTTGACCAATGCTTGTATTGCAGATGTGAATGATGACTTTATTGTCAATGTTTATGATTTATTGCTAATCATTGGAGCGTGGGGAAATTGCTCGTAACTGCTACGCTGTTCTATATGTTACCCCTTTAAAAATGCAGACTCGCCTGCATGACTCAATAAAGAGGTCTTGAACCACGATTGGCTAGGTTTTTCCTACATTGCTTCCCTAGCCATGAACCAACAACACGTGCGTGCGGTACCCTTAGACGTAATGGATGACCGACCCGAACATCCCGATTCGCCACCACCAAATCCCCCCTCCCCCGAGGAGGTGGAAACTGCAGCAAGCGATGGACTGTTTCAGTTCGATTCACAACAGTTTCGATCGCCCTCGTTGATCGGCCAGAAGATTGGCGACTGCACTATCAAACGCATCATCGGTTCCGGAGGTATGGGCACCGTCTACGAAGCCGTACAGGATCAGCCTCGCCGACGCGTGGCTCTCAAGATGATGAAGCGGGGCATTGCTTCGCCTTCGGCACTGCGGCGATTCAAGTTTGAAATTCAATTGCTGGGAAGGCTACGGCACCCGGGCGTTGCACAAGTCTACGGAGCAGGAACCCATGACGATGACATCGATAGCGGCGGCGTGCCCTACTTCGTCATGGAGTACATCCCCAACGCCAAGACCATCACGGAATACGCTGTGGAAAAGCAACTCAGCATTCGTGATCGCTTAACCCTATTCGCCATAGTTTGTAACGCTGTACAGCACGGGCACCTCAAGGGTGTCGTGCATCGGGATCTCAAGCCGGGCAACATTCTGGTTGACACGTTGGGTCAGCCACGGATCATCGACTTCGGTGTAGCACGAAGCACCGACAGCGACATGGCTGTAACGACATTGGGGACACAAGTAGGAGAGCTCATCGGTACGCTGCAATACATGAGTCCGGAGCAGTGCGAGACAGACCCCAGCGATATCGACACGCGTAGCGACTTGTACTCATTGGGCGTGGTTTTGTACGAACTGCTCACCGGTGTGCTGCCATACAATTTGGTTGGTGTGCCTATCCCCGAGGCCGTACGTATTGTGCAGGAACACGAGCCGACGAAACTCTCAATGGTTGACCAACTTTTAAGTGGGGACATTGAGACTATCACGCTGATGGCAATGGAGAAAGATCGTGATCGCCGCTACCAATCGGCAACTGCTCTTGAAGAGGACATCCTGCGATACCTCGCAGGCGACCCAATTTCGGCTCGACCCCCATCAGCCTGGTATCACTTGAAAAGCTTCGCCAAGCGGAACAGCGCCGCGGCTGCAGCAATTGTAGTTACATTCTGCATTTTAGCGATGGCTGTATTGGCAATCCTCATTTTCGCGATCAGCGAGGCTTCGCAAAGGCGGATTGCTGATGATGCAAACGCTAACGCCCAACAACAAGCTCGCTCAGCAGTGCAGGCTAGGGAGAAGGCTGAGTTGGCTAAGGGAGAAGCACTTCAGCAGGCCTACTTCGGCAACATCCACGCAGCAGATGCCGCCGTCGCTGGGGGGGCCATGGCTTCTGCTCTTCGGCGACTGGCAGACGCCCGCGAGGTAATAGGAACATCGTCTTTGGATCACCTTCCATTCGAATGGCGTTACCTAGAGGCACGATCCGACGATGCGTTGGACATCCTGCGAGGGCACGAGAGCCGAGTCAACTCGGTCACTTTCAGCCCAGACGGCAAACGTCTAGCCTCGGGCAGTGACGATACCACCGTCCGCATCTGGGACACGATCACAGGCGAAGATTTGATCACCCTGCGAGGGCATGAGGCCTACATTTCTTCGATTGCTTTCAGCCCCGACGGTACTCACCTAGCCTCAGCTGGTTACGACACAACGATTCGTCTCTGGGACACAATCACAGGCGAAACGCTAATCACCCTGCGCGGGCACGAGCACTCACTCTGGTCGGTCACCCTCAGTTCGGATGGTACACGCCTGACCTCTGGAATTCAGAAAAATACCATGCGACTCTGGGACACCATCACCGGCGAAGAGTTGGGTGCACTACGCGGAAATGAAGCGTATGTTTTCTCGCTTGCCTACAGTTCGGACGGCGCCCTTCTGGCTTCGGGGGGTGGCGACCGGACCATACGCATCTGGGACACGATCACAGGCGAGGAAGTGAACACTCTTCGCGGTCATGATGCGTTCGTTTCCTCTGTCGCCTTTAGTCCAATCAGCAACCAATTAGCTTCTGGCAGTGGCGACACCACCATCCGCATATGGGACGCTGCCACTGGTGAAGCGTTGACCACATTGCGCGGGCATGAGGGCTGGGTCTCTTCGGTTACTTTCAGTCCGGACGGCACACTACTGGCTTCTGCTGGTGGAGACAACACCATTCGCATCTGGGACATCGCAACCGGTGAAGTGGTGAGCATTCTGCGCGGGCACGATGGCTGGATCTTCTCCGTCACCTTCAATTCCAACGGCACTCAACTTGCTTCTGCCGGTGGCGATCGGACCATATTCCTCTGGGATACAGTCTCCGGCGAAGTGTTGAGCATTCTGCGAGGGCACAAGGGTCTAGTCTCTTCGGTCACCTTCAGTCCAGACGGCACCCGTCTTGCCTCGAGCAGTGACGACACCACCATCCGCATATGGGATGCCGCCACAAGTGAAGCGTTAACCACATTGCGTGGGCACGAGGGCTGGGTCTCTTCGGTCGCATTTAGTCCTGACGACAGTCGCTTAGCAACAACTGGTTTTGACACAACGATCCGCATCTGGGACGCCGCCACCGGTGAAGCGTTGAGCATTCTGCGCGGGCATGAGGGCTGGGTCTCCTCGGTTACCTTCAGTCCAGACGGTACACGATTGGTCTCGGGAAGTGACGACACCACCATCCGCATCTGGGACGCCGCCAGTGGTGAAGCGTTGAACACCTTGGTTGGGCACGAGGGTTTGGTCTCCTCGGTTACCTTTAGTCCTGATGGAACCCAACTAGCTTCAGCAAGTGGCGATACTACCATCCGCATCTGGGACTCCGGCACCGGTGAAGTGTTGACCACATTGCGCGGCCACGAGGGCTGGGTCTCTTCGGTCGCATTTAGTCCAGACGGTACACGACTAGTCTCGGGAAGTGATGACACCACCATTCGCATATGGGACACTGCCACGGGTGAAGTGTTGAACATACTGCGTGGTCATGATGGCGTTGTTCGTTCGGTCGCATTTAGTCCAGACGGTACCCGTCTGGCTTCGGGTGGATACGACACCACCATCCGCATATGGGACACCGCCACAGGTGAAGAGGTGCGCACCTTTGACGGACATGAGGCCTATGTCATTTCGGTCGCCTTTAGTCCGGACGGCACACGCCTAGTCTCGGGAAGTAATGACAATACTATCCGTCTCTGGGACACCACTACAGGTGAAGCGTTGATCACATTGCGCGGGCACGATGCGTGGGTTAACTCTGTATCCTTCAACTCGGATGGCACTCGATTGGTTTCTGCAAGTGGCGACACCACCATCCGTCTCTGGGACACTCGCTCACGCGGTACCATCGCCCACGATCGCCGCATTGCCCGCCAACGGGCTATGCAATTCACCCCGCTCGTTGAAACATGGATGGAGAAGGCCAATGGCGATAGTGAACTTGTACTAGCTATGCTTGAGCGTGAGATGAAGAACCACCCGTCCGATGAACAAATCACTCTCCGCAATCTCGTACTAAAGCACCTCGGTCAGTGGCACAGCCGAAGGCAGAAGCACATACAGGCTACCCCTCGGTACCCCGATAACTATTGACCGATTGTAATGTTGATTCCAAGTCAATGGTCTGATTCCGCAAAATTTCAAGCATCCATATAGAAGACTGATTAAGGCGGCGCCTTCTCCTATGGTGTACCGATTGCCCGAAGCACTTCGCCCGCAGCAACACCCGCGGCAGTTGCGCATTGGTCAACATTCGATATCTCCAGACCGATTACCTCTCTAAATGCATTCGAGATGCTGGGGTCGTCACCGTTCAAGATTTCAACATCGACGATGCGACCACCCGGATTCATTTGCCACCAGAGCTCCGCACGGTGTCCATCGAGTTCCCAGAGTGACCGTACCAAGGTGCCCAAGTAGGTACCATCAGCACCCGTCGCTTTCCATACGCGAATGGACTCGGTGTCGAGACCGGAATTGGATGACAAACTCGATTGATCCAGTGAGTGCAGCAAAAGGACAGAATCAAGTTTAGACCAGGCAATCGCCGCTTTCGCCTCCGCGCGGGTTGGCAGGAGGTCTTCTTCCCAGACGATAAGAGTCACGGTCGCGGTCTTTGCAGCACTTCGTATCAGTACTCGAGCTTCTTCGGACAAATCCTCGTCGTCGAGTAATCGCAGTAGCATCGGCACATCTGCCCCGATCAACTTGGTACGTAGTTGATCGTTGAGTGCGGCACGAAGTTTGGCATCTCGGCACCGTTGAAATGCGACATCCGTGATCTGTCCATCGAGGGTGAGTGACCAAGCTATTTCGGACAGTCCATATCGACCTCGCTCGGATCGCACATGCAGTACGCCAAGTGGTAGACCCTCTTGGACGGTGATGTACAGTGTGTGCCGACCAAGTTCATCAAAGTGGATGGTGAATGGTAGGACTTTTGCGATAGCAGCTCGGTCCTCGACCGTGACTGTTCGGATGATTGATCGGTGTCCATCTGCTTCTGGGTATACCTCATACAGCACACGCACCGGATCCCGCAGTGCACAATAAGCCTGACCTACCGATGTTTGTGTCAGCATGACACTCGTCAACGCTGCCACCAAAAGGAGCCACGCAGTTGAATGGTGTATGTTCCGCATTAGAATCGATACCTTAACTGGAATCGAATCGAAGCGTCCCGCGATCCATTCGAAGTCCGTTCAAGATTTTGCACCCATTCAGCGGACATTGTCCAGTGCCTGTCTGGAGTCCACTTGACCCCGAGCACCGACTCCGACGTACCTTCCCAGCCCGTTGCGCTGTTCTTCTCTTTTAAGGTCCGCAACTGACCGTACCCGAACCACTGTTCGGTCGGATCGCGCCAGTTGAGTTCTCCAATCATGTGTAGTGCATCGTCAGAATCGTTGTTGCCGCCAGACACCTCCCCCATCAATGTCCATGCCCCGAACTCCAACCCCGCGTCCACACCGATACGACGTCGCTGGATTGTCGTACCAGGTCGATACAGTTCCGCTGCGAAACCCGAAACTCCGA
>JYMV01009242.1_pt1 | contig 15681 bp, 12 predicted proteins | sample 338911 | NCBI WGS metagenome assembly JYMV01 (sample SAMN03354496, study PRJNA234377) | hydrothermal vent metagenome | biome: Deep sea; feature: Hydrothermal plumes at the Eastern Lau Spreading Center, Western Pacific Ocean; material: Seawater | place: Tonga | collected 2009 | depth 2000 m m
AGCCCGAAGTGAAATATTTTATTGATTTTTCCATTTTTTCCCTTTGGTTTATTGTTATTAACAGCAGTTTAGCAGACCATGTTTCATACGTCTGCAATCTTGACCTTACTTATAAAATTATACCTGTACCCTCATTGATGAATGAACACAAAGACATCCATCCTATTTGTTTTCGATCTGTAAGTTTAAGCATTGGCACAGTTAAATTCCAGAAAATAATCTATGTTGAAAAGAATTTTGTGATTTAAGTCGAATTACGAATAACATGTTGAGCCTGGATTATTTTTTTCAGGATATTCAATAATGATACAGTTTATTTTTCTAGAGGAATTATTTTGTAGTTTTAAGTTGAAGGGGATTGTGGATAAGTTACTTTTGAAAATATAATCTAAATCAGAGGAATTTATATGGATAAGAAAAAACGGCTTGTAATGAAAAAGCATAGAAAGAACAAAGCGAGATTGAAGAGGAAAAGACAGGAACTTGCAGTTAAGTTTATAAAGACAACAGACAGTCCGCAGGTGGTAGAAGAAAAATTGGTTCCAGAAAAAGAAACGAAGAAAGCAAAACCAAAAGCAAAACCAAAAGCAAAACCAAAAGCAAAACCGACGAAATCGACTACTGCAAAGAAAAAGGCAAAACCAAAGACAAAAGCTGCATCAAAAACGAAATCCAGCGCGAAAAAGAAAGGATAGTGATAAGGAGTTCAAATGGGTAAAAAAATCACCATTACAAAAAAAACTGATACTGAACTTGAGGATCTTGGGGTCCGAAATTGGCCTACATGGTCCTGTGAAGCATCAGATTTTCCCTGGGAATATTCTGATCAGGAGACGTGTTTCCTTCTGGATGGAGATGTGGAGGTTACTACTGATGAAGAGACAGTCAGGTTCGGTGCAGGGGATTTTGTTGTATTTCCCAAAGGATTGAAATGCCGGTGGAAAGTGATGAAACCTGTCCGAAAACATTATAATTTTGGATAGTATATGCCGGAGCAAAAAGAGGTACCCACGCCAAAGCTGGATTGGAGATTGCTCATTCTGATTGGGGTGATATTTTTTGGAATTGGAATTGGAGTCTTCATATATGGTGTGCAGTTAAGAGCTGGAGAAGAAAATTACAGTCAGTATTGGGTATTGGCGGCTATCCTGGTCTGGGGAGGTGCCAATCAGGTTCAAAAAGCAATCCAAAGAAAAGAAGTTGTTGAGAAAAAACCTTCTTAAGGCTGTTTCGCACCTAATAATTCAGAATAGTTTTATTTATTCAATTTACTGATCTTTCACATGAGAGAATCAGTATATAATTATCTCAATACGTTTGAGCCCTTTGATATGTTCGGGTTGGAACATATCGTGGCGCTAATTGCGGCTCTTGCTTTTATTATAGTGCTTCCCCTGTATGCTAAACGTAATCTGAATGAACAGGTGCAGCATAGATTGGGAATGGTCATCGGCTGGCTGGTATTTGGAAATTACATCGTTTGGGTAGGATTGGAAGCTATCGCCGGCACATTTGATATAAAGCAACATTTGCCCGTACATCTATGCCGTTTTACTAATTTAGCCATACCCTTGGTCATGGTTTGGCGCAGTTATTTGGTCTATGAGATCTTATTTTTCTGGGGATTGTCAGCAATGCTGCAAGCTTCATTTTCTCCGGATATAGCTGCGGGCTTTCCACATTTTCATTATTTCCGTTTTTGGATAGGTCATCAAGGCGTGATTCTTGCTTTAATCTATGCTACTGTTGTTTATAGAATTCGTCCAACATTTAAAAGCCTCATCAAATCTTTTATTGCGTTAAATATTTTTTTAGTTTTTGCTGTTATTGTGAATATGTTAATAGACGCAAATTATTTCTGGATTTGCGGAAAACCGGTGAATCATATCGGGGAACGCATCCCAACTCTTCTGGATTATATGGGTCCCTGGCCGTGGTATATTCTCACTGCTGAATTTGTAGCATTAGCTCATTTCCTATTAGCTTACAGCCCTTTTTATTTCATGAATAAACGAAATCGGCTCAAAAAATAATCGATACTGTTAAAAAAATCCTGAAAATAGATATTGATACACTTCCCAAAGGTGTAGATCTACTTCGCAATCCCATCTTAAACAAAGGGACTGCCTTTACATCTAAGGAAAGACAAACATTGGGCTTAGAAGGCCTCCTTCCGCCTCATATCCTTACTCAGGATGAACAGAAGATGAAAGCATTGTCTACTGTAAGAGGGAAAGAGTCTGATTTGGAGAAATACATTTATCTTTTATCACTTCAGGACCGGAATGAAACTCTTTTCTACCGGCTGGTTATTGATGAAATTGAAGAATTGATGCCTATAATATATACTCCCACTGTGGGCCAGGCTTGTCAGGAATATGGGCATATTTACAGACGCTCAAGGGGTATATATATTTCCAATAATGATAAAGGATCTATAAAAAATCTTCTCTCCAATTGGCCGTATAGGAAGGTGGATGTTATTGTCGTCACAGATGGTGAACGCATTCTGGGGCTGGGAGACCTTGGTGCGGATGGCATGGGAATCCCCGTTGGAAAATTGTCACTTTATTCCGCTTGTGCAGGTATCGATCCGGCAAAAACATTACCCATTACACTGGACGTTGGAACAAATAATGAAGAACTTTTAGCTGATCCATTATATATCGGTTTAAGGAATAAAAGATTGAGAGGAAATGAATACGACGAACTGATAGATGAATTCATTAAAGCAGCTACTGAAGTTTTTCCCAATGTTTTGGTTCAATTCGAAGACTTTGCAAACCAAAATGCATCTCGTTTACTTGAGAAATACCGTAATGGTTACTGCACCTTCAATGACGATATCCAGGGCACCGGTGGTGTTACATTGGCCGGATTATTATCAGCAATGCGTGTATTGCAAAAACCTTTGGGAAAACAAAAATTCCTGTTTTACGGTGCCGGATCAGCAGCCTATGGTATAGCCGAACTCATTGTCCAGAATATAATGCAATCTGGAATGCGCATGGAAGATGCCCATCGAAGAATATGTTTTTTTGATTCCAGAGGTTTGGTGGTCAAAGGCAGGAATCATCTCAATGATCAGAAAAAACTCTATGCTCATGACATGGTAGAAGAAACTCGTTTGCTGGGTGTCATAGAAAAACAAAAGCCAACTATTTTGATTGGAGTGTCAGGTCAGACAGGCGCTTTTAATGAATCAATAGTAAGAAAAATGGGCGATATAAACGAACAACCGATCATTTTTGCATTATCCAATCCCACCTCTAAATCAGAATGCACTGCTGAACAGGCATATTCGTGGACGGGTGGCAGAGCCATTTTCGCAAGCGGCAGTCCTTTTGATCCTGTGACGTTGGGTAAAAAAACGTTTTATCCCGGGCAGGGTAATAATGCATATATTTTCCCGGGTGTAGGTTTGGGCGTGGTTGTTTCCAAAGCAACCCATGTAGTGGACGAAATGTTTATTACTGCTGCGGAAACTCTTGCAAATATGGTTACTGAAGAAGACTTAGATACAGGAAGATTGTTTCCATCTTTATCGAAAATTAGGAGTATATCTTTAGAAATAGCTGTGAATGTAGCTAAAGTAGCATTTGACAAAGGACTTGCGCAAGTGCCTCATCCAGAAGATTTGGAAGAGTGTGTTACTGAATCTATGTTTAAGCCAGAATATAAAACCTACGTTTAATTTTTCAGATTTCCATTCTGAATCTTATTCTTATTTCATCACTCCAATACAGTACTTGCCAAAATTATTAGAAAAATTAAACTAAGGTTCTCGAAAGAATGGAAAAAATCACCTTGGTATATTCTCACTTCTGGATTTGTGGCATTAGCTCATTTTCTATTAGCTTAAGACCCTTATTATTTCATGAATAAACGAAAGCCCGATAGATGAATCGCAATTTCTTATTTGCCGTCATCATTGGAATTGTAGTCACAATGATAGAAATTAATAAACAGACAGAAGAGATAGAAATGACAACTCCATTTGCTGAAAAAATCCCACACAAAACAATGATTCACGGTTATGGTCGAGTTGATAATTACCATTGGATGCGTCTAACAGATAAACAAAAATTGGCAAAGAATCCCGATATTCAGACTCAAAAAGTGCTGGATAATTTGAAAGCAGAGAATACTTATAAAGAAGCCAGGCTGAAACACACTGAACAATTTCAGGAAATATTGTTTGATGAAATAGTGGGACGGATTAAAAAAGATGACGAATCCGTTCCTTATTTACACAACGGGTATTGGTATTATACTCGTTTTGAAAAGGATAAAGAGTATCCCATATACTGCCGCAAAAAAGAATCGCTGGACAATGCAGAAGAAATAATGATTAATGTTAATGAATGGGCGGAAGGCTACGACTATTTTTCATTAACAGGGCTGTCTGTTAGTCCAAATAATCGTTTATTGGCATTTAGTATAGATACTCTGAGCCGGCGTATCTATACAATTAAAGTTAAAAATTTAGAAACGGGTGAAATTCTTTCTGATGAAATTATAAGTACTGAAGGTGGAACAACTTGGGCAAATGACAATCAAACTTTCTTCTATACAACAAAAAATGAAGTTACGCTTTTATCAGAGCATATTGATAGACATAAGCTTGGAACATCTCAATCCAAAGATGTTAGGGTCTACACTGAAAAAGATAATTCCTTTTACATCGGTGTCTATCGTTCTAAATCTGATAAATATATCATCATTTATAATTCCAGTACTCTGTCCAGTGATTATCATGTTTTGAATGCTGATAACCCTGAAGGTAAATTTCATTCATTTTCTCCCAGGGGGAAAATGAATGAATATTCCATTGAGCATTACAAAGATAAGTTTTATATCATCACCAATTGGAACGCTACTAACTTCCGGCTGATGGAGACACCGGATGATGCGACATCCAAGAAAAACTGGACAGAAGTGATAGCGCATCGTGATGATGTTTTATTGAGAGAAATTGATGTTTTTGAAAATCATTTAGTGATCAGCGAGCGGAAAGAAGGACTACATCAACTGCGTATAATTGATCAACAATCAGGGAGCGAACATTATATGGATTTTGGGGAAGATGTTTATGCTGCGTACACACTCACAAACTTGAACTTTGATACCAACATTTTACGGTATGGTTTTACATCACTGAAAACACCGTTTTCGACGATTGATTATAACATGGATACACGTGAATCCACATTATTGAAACAAACCGTGGTAGTTGGAGGTCACAATCCCGATGCTTATAAGACAGAACGTCTTTATGCCACAGCACGTGATGGTAAAAAAGTTCCGATCTCGATCATTTATAAAAAAGGATTTAAAAAAAACGGCAAAGGAAATGTGTTGCAATACGCTTATGGCTCATACGGATCAACCATCGATCCGTCGTTCAGTTCAACCCGATTGAGCTTATTGGATAGGGGCTTTGCTTTTGCAATTGCCCACATTCGAGGAAGTCAGACGTATGGACGTCCCTGGTATGAAGACGGTAAGCTGTTTAACAAGATGAACACGTTTACAGATTTTATCGATTGCAGTAAATTTTTGATACAGGAAAAATTTACGAGTGCAAATCATTTATTTGCTATGGGCGGGAGTGCGGGCGGGTTACTCATGGGTGCAGTATTGAACTTGGCCCCCGAATTGTACAGAGGCGTATTAGCTTCTGTTCCATTTGTGGATGTGGTTAATACGATGTTGGATGAAACTGTTCCGCTTACATCAAATGAGTGGGATGAATGGGGTGATCCACGGGAAAAGAAAGAGTTTGATTATATGATGACATATTCACCTTACGATAATGTGGAGGCTAAGGATTACCCCAATATGCTTGTGACCACTGGTTATTTTGATTCCCAGGTACAATATTGGGAACCGCAGAAATGGGTGGCTAAACTCCGTGATATGAAAACTGATGATAATGTGTTGATTTTTCATATTAATATGGAAGCGGGTCATGGCGGGAAATCAGGTCGGTTTCGTTACTTCCGTGAAGTAGCACTGGAATATGCTTTTATGTTTGATCTTGCAGGAATTGAAAGATAATGTATAAATACCTTATTATTTTGGGAGCTATTGTTGTTCTTTTTGGACAGAATCAAAACCGTCTATTCTGGGACGGAAGGGACTGGAAACGGGTAGAACAGCTTGTGGATTATAATCCGGAACTTTCATATAGAGTAAAGGCTGCCTACGTGAACGGTGTACTGGATGGACGTTTGTTTTATTATTTCAAGATCTGGGCAGAGCAATCAGAGTTTGCAGACAGCATATTCTCAGAAACCCCCGATTATTTATCGACAAAAGAACTGGTTAAGTCTCTCAATAGTTTCTATGAGGAGCCCCTTAACGTATATGTTCCATTGCCTTCAGCTATTATTATCGCAAACATGTACGGAGAGCAGGTACCTGTCATGCTTATCGATGATTATATTCAACAGTCAAAATTCTGGATTAATCAATTGATGTTGGATATGGAGGAAGATGGATACGATAAATTATTAGAAGAAAAGGCAAAAAAACATCAGGATAAACTCCTTAAGGAGAATTGATTCAAGATTAGGAACCCCCTGGAGTTTTAATTATTTTTATAAAACCGGCGTTGCATGTTTAGGTTGCAAATCCTGTTTATGTTTCATTAGTGCACTGAATTCACATAGAATTGATAATATTTATTACAAATTAATTAATATTTTATGTAATAAATATTTACATAATTACTTATATTTTCTCAAATGAAAATAAATAATTGTTGGGTATTTTGTATCGTTCTTTCCTGTTTTTCGTTGTCTTTTCTATTGGGGATGGATACAACAACGGGTAGTTGGGTAAATTCAATGTTCAAACCCAACATCGAGAGTGTCTCACTTCTTCCAGAGTTTTCCGATGCTTACGGTGTGGCTTTCCGGGATTTGAATGGTGATGGAGATGCTGATTTGTACGTTGTGCGGTTTCGAAATCTGAATCGGATGTTTCTCTACCAAAGCACAAAGGGAAGGTTCAAGGATATCACGATTCAGACCGGACTTGGGGGTAATCTTTATCCCAGGCATTTGGAAAACCTTGAGTTAGGTGCTTCGGTTGTGGACTATGATAATGACGGTTTGCAGGATGTACTCATTTCAGGTTGGGGAGTAACCACAAAACTATTTCGTCAATCACAAAAATTGAAGTTCCAGGATGTTTCAGAACAGGTTGGCTTCCAGACACCTTTCAGCGGAAACGGGGGCGTATGGGCTGATGTGGATGTGGATGGGGATTTGGATCTTTATTTAACAAATGAGCATGGTGAAAACAGGTTGTATATCCAATCCTCCAAGGGGAAATTCGCTGATAAGGCAGCGGAGTATGGTGTAAATGATGAAGGGATAAGCCAGAGTGCTTCCTTTGCTGATGTAGACATGGACGGTTATCCGGATCTCTATGTCTGCAATTGGTATGCTCCGGATATTTTTTACCGAAATGATGAGGGATCCCGGTTTGAGAAAAGCTCACTTCCCTTGGTTCACTTGACACAATCCCTGAACAGCAATGGCGTACAATTCGGAGACTTGGATAATGATGGAGATTTAGATCTTCTGGTTACAGATAGACAGAGACAGAGTCGGCTGTATATCAATAAAAGTGGAAACCTGAGACAGTGGGATTTTCGAGATATGACAGATGAGACAGGAATACAAAACCCCTTTCCTTCTTATTCGGGGCTTATCGCTGACTTGGATAATGATGGATGGCAGGATATTTTCTTCGCCAATATTGGACCCAATCTTTTTTTTAAAAATCAACAGAATGGATCATTTACCCTGGTGTACAAGGAGCAGATTAATGCTCAATCAAGGCTTCAATACTATAGCACCGGGGCAGCTGTAGCAGACTTAGAAGGGGATGGAGATTTAGATCTATTTGTAGCAAGCAAGGATACTACCAGTACCTTATTTTTAAACCCAGGGAGTGAAGGTCAGTCCATTCGACTTTATTTGGAAGGAATTCAGAGTAATCGCGATGCAATTGGAGCAAAAGTTTGGTTGTATTCCAAACAGAAAGGAGATAGCCAACAATCGCTGGCAGGCTATAGGGAAGTTTCAGGTGGCGGTGGATATTTATCAATCGGAGAAACAGTAGTGCATTTCGGTGCTGAGGACGGTTTTCAATATAGTGCTCTGGTTCAATTTCCGTCTGGGAAAAAAGTGGAAGTGGACGGATTGAATCCGGGAGAATTTCGCAAAGTCCGTGAAATATCAGGAATGTTCCGAAACATGGTCCTTGCAAAGAGAGAGATCCTGCGAAAGATTCGATTCCCATATTTCTGGATCAATTTTTGTACAATCTTTGTCATGGCTGCCACTTTAATGATTTTTTTAAACCTTGCATTCAAACGATATAAGTGGTCCAATCGACAAGTTATGGGTTTTTTGTTTGGCGGATTAGCAATTTTCTACCTCGTTTATGGACTTGTGGAAGGGCGTTCAATGCAGAATGTCCTTTCTGTATTGACTGTAACTGAGTGTATGGTAATAAGCATATTTTTGGGATTTATGGAAAACATTTACCGTGGAAAACTTCATCGGTTTGAGTATCGGGAAGTACTGAAGGATATTTCTGAACAGGTGATCCTGATCAGGGACAAACACGAGTTGTTTCAAAAGCTTGTTTATACCATCAGCGACACACTGGATGTGTCATTTGCAGGTATTTGTGTCATAGAGGATAAAAAGTTGGTACGAAAGGATTTTGCAGGCAGCACTGATGCAATCCCGAAAACAGTGAATCTTACGGATATACAGTGCGATTCACTTCGCAAAAAGGGAATCACTTTTGAAAAAGAAGTGAGGTCAGTTTTTCCAGGACTATCGGAGAGGACGGGTTTTTTCCCGATTTTACATCAGGGGTCATCAACCGCAATCTTACTGATCGGTGAAAAGCGGGATGGAAATCCAGTTCCAAAAGAAGATAATGATTTATTATCGATTATAGCAAATCAAACTGCACTTTCGCTTGAAAATATTGACTTTATTGAGGAAACAAAAAGCTTGACCCGGAAGGTTGCAGAATCGGAAACCCGAAATCAATATGTGGAAGAACTGGAGGAAAGAAATCAAATACAGAAGGATCTTCTTGAGAAATTGAAATCAACCCAGGCTCAATTAGTTCAGAGTGAAAAGATGTCCAGTTTAGGGCAGTTGGTTGCAGGAATTGCACATGAGTTAAATAATCCAATTAGTTTTATTTATGCGAATATGAAAGAAATGCAAAACTATATTGATATTTTAACTAAGAAAGAAAAAGTTGACAAGGATGAATTTCAATATATTCGTGAAGATGTTCAAAAACTGATAATAGAAAGTATGGAGGGCAGTAACAGGGTGAAAGCCATTGTGGAAAACTTGAGAAATTTTTCACGGATTGATGAAGGAGAATTCACCCAGACAGATATTCATAAAGGAATTGATTCAGCTCTGCTTTTATTGACCAAGGAAGCAGGTGAAAGGATCCGGTTTCATAAAGAATACGGAGATATCCCTGAGGTCCTTTGTATTCCCGGACATTTGAATCAGGTATTTATGAACCTTCTCTTGAATGGGGTTCAAGCTATTCAGGGAGAAGGGAATATTTGGATCAAGACGAATTTGGACAAATCTTGGGTGATTATTAAAATCCGAGATGATGGAAAAGGGATAGAAGAAAAAGAATTGAACAAAATTTTTGATCCGTTTTATTCAACAAAACCCGTTGGGGAAGGAACCGGACTTGGATTAAGTATTAGTTACGGAATTGTTGAAAAGCATAATGGATCAATTTTGGTGGAAAGCGAAGCAGGCAAAGGAACAACTTTCACTATCAAAATACCTGCAGAAAAAGGAAAATCTGATGAGTAAAAACATACGAAGGAAAATTTTAATTGTAGATGATGAACCTTCTGTTTTGAATTCTTTAAAACGTACATTACGAAAAGAATACGATGTTATACTGTCTCAGGATGGTTTTTCTGCAATCCAGGTTTTGAATGAACAAGAAATTGCTGTCATCATTGCAGATCAGCGGATGCCTAAAATGAATGGCGTTACTCTCTTGCAAAAAGCGATGGAGATCCAGCCTGATACAGCCCGAATTCTTATCACGGGATATTCCGATATCCAGGCTGTCATTGATGCAATAAACGAAGGCAATGTGTATTATTATATTCACAAACCATGGGAACCAGAGGACGTACATTTGATCATTCGGCAGGCGATTGACCGGTACAACCTTATCCAGACAAACCGTTCTCTGGTTGCTGAAATTGAGGAAACAAATCGGCGGTTGTCCGATGAAAACCTGCTTTTAACAAAGGATGCTGAAAAACGGTATTCTTTTGACCAAATCATCGGTGAGAGCCCGATAATGAATGATGTATTTATATTGATGAGAAAAGTTATTCCTACGGATACAACTGTGTTAATTCTTGGAGAGACTGGAACTGGGAAAGAACTTGTTGCGCGGGCAATTCACACCAATGGATCCAGGAAAACCGGGATGTTTGTCCCTCAGAATTGCGCAGCGCTACCAGATACGCTCCTTGAAAGCGCTCTTTTTGGTCACAAAAAAGGGGCGTTCACTGATGCAGTATCAGATAAAAAAGGATTATTTCAAATGGCAGATGGGGGAACGATATTCCTGGATGAGATAACAGACACATCAAAAGCGTTTCAACAAAGGCTATTACGCGTACTGCAGGAAGGAGAGATACATCCTTTGGGTTCTGATAAGGCAGTCAAGGTCGATGTTCGTGTCATTTCAGCAAGCCAAAAAGATTTAGGTGAGGAAGTAAAACAAGGAAGGTTTAGAGCTGATCTTTTTTACCGATTAAATGTATTTCCAGTTACGCTTCCCACCCTCCGTGAACGGCACAGTGATATTCCAATTTTAATTGAACATTTTTTAAGAGTGTATTCTCAGCGGTTAGGAAAGGAAATCAATGGGATATCTCAGGAAGTTCTTTCTTCGCTTATGGTGTATCCATTCCCAGGGAATGTACGTGAGTTGGAGAATATTGTCGAAAGAGCTGTTGTGTTAGCGAAGGATGGTTCAACCCTGACAGAAGACCAAATATCTTTGCATTCGGATCAGCCCTTGAATTTCAATTTGGTTTTCCCCGGTGAGGAAGATAAAAAACTGAAAAGTATGGTTGAAGCCCTGGAGAAAAAGGCAATTCTTCAGGCACTCCAGCGGTGGAAAGGAAATATCAGTAAAGCAGCGAAATCGTTGGGTTTGAGCCGTCCAGGTTTGTACCAAAAAATTGCACGATATGAAATAAATTGTAAAAATAATTTACAATAATTATGTAAATATTTATTACAATTTGTCATAAAGACCTTTTGAATAACTTAAGTTAGTTTATGTTATAAATGCTGATATTATGGTACTTAAAAGATATAGAAACTATTTTTATTCCTTTTGGCACGTTGATTGTATCTAATGAACTGAAGAATGTAACTTTTGAGGATAATCATGCAGCTACCTAAATACATAATTTGTTATGGTATAATCACACTCTTTTTCTTTTTTGAAGGATGTTATACCCAACTTTCGGTTCAAAAAAGAGTGGTTGTTGCAGAACAGCCATTTCGCAGCAACGAAACTGATTTTGATGACCAGGAATATATCCTGGAATCGGATACAATTGTTGTTGAAGATGGAGAGTCAGTAACAATAATAAACAATTATTCTTCCTTATCACTTAATCCCTACTATGATGATCATTGGGGATTTGATCCTTTCTATAATGTCAACTTTTATTATAGACCTTATGGAGGTTTTCATTATCCTTACTGGCATCGGCCGATCTGGGCAAACTACGGGTACACATTTTGGTACGATCCCTATTTTTATGATCCAGGGTATTACTGTTATTCCGGGTATTATGGGGGCTATTATGGACATTGGTATGGTTATCCGTATTCCAACTGGTACGGTTCCTCTTCCTATTATAGTCATTACGAAAAAAAGAAGCGGGACTGGGACCGGCGGCGAGGAGATCTTGAAAGGCAACCTGTTGTCCGGCCCACTTCTCCACCTTCCGGTAAACTTGATAACGTGGTTGTCACATCAGGGGGACGTAATAACATAGCACATGTGGTTCGTCAACCTGCTCCTTCAAAGAATACTGTCGTTCAAAATGATCGAACGATGAATAGAGATAATAGACAATCCAAAAACAATAGTAGAAACCGCACAATCATTGTTAGAAGGGGAGACAGGAAAGAAAAGAAATACCAAAAAAAAGAAGCAAAAAAAGATGTAGTGAAAAGGGTGGGGTCTAGTGCGAAAAAAAAGAAGTATCGGAAAAAGAAATCAAGATCCTATGCTCATAAGATAATAAGATCTGTCCTGGGTGAAGTTGTCAGTGCAGCCTCCCATCCTTCTGTTTCAAAATCCCAATCAAACAGGAAGCAAACTTCAAAAGAGAGTAGGCACACAAAACGATCTTCAAATAAATCAAACCGGCGGTCAAGGTAAAATTTTCTAATGAAAAATATTAAAAAAACGTGCTTATTTTTTTTCTTGGGAATTATTTCTTCTGCCTTTTCCCAAAGTGCTTACGATGCAATTCATCTAATGGACCGGGAAATTGGTTTTGGGACTCGTCCTCTATCCATGGGAGGTGCATTTACAGGTTTAGCGGATGATTACACCGCCATCTACTGGAACCCGGCTGGGCTTGGTTCTATTTCAACACCGGAAATTTATACGGAATTGTCCCACTTGAATTTTAATAATCAAGCTACTTTCTTGGGGAATATGAATTCAGATAATCAATCGTTCACCCGGTTTCGATCATTTGGCTTGGCAATGCCGGTCTCAACCACTCGGGGAAGTCTCGTATGGGCTATTGGATATAATCGTATTCTTGATTTTGATGATAATCTCATGTTCAAGGGATCCAGCGGGATCTCTAATGATATTGGTTTCTACCTCAATGAAGACACAACATTCTATTTATTTGATGGCGTACAGAACGGTGAAGTTTATCGCCATGAACAGGTACAGAGTGAAGGAGGCCTCAGGCAAATCAGTTTTGGTGGTGCACTGGCTCTCTCCCAGAAATTTACCATTGGATTAATGTTGGGACTTTTGGGAGGAACTGAAGAATATAGGCTTCATTTTTCCCAGGTGGATTCAGATAATAATTATCTGGACTACCCCGCTGATTTTGATGAATATCAGGTGATTCAAATTCTTCGATCGGATATCCGAGCTTTCAGTTTGAAACTGGGTGGAATGTTACATCTGGTACGTGGTCTGAAAATGGGTGGGGTTATTACCTTTCCTTCTGTTTACCAGATCGATGAGATTCATTCTATGAGTGATAAGTTAATTTTTGATGATGGTTTTACTGATCAAACAGAAGAGACTGGAGAATGGTTCTACAAGGTTCAATCACCTTTTGTATTTGATTATGGTTTATCTTACGGGAATACATTTATTACCTTAGCTGCTTCAGGGAGGTACCGTGATTGGTCGCAGACTAGGTTTGAGGTAGGTAGAAATGATTACGATGATGAGGACTACAGGGGATTTTTGGAAGAAAATACACAAATCAGAAGTGTCTACCATCCTACTCTGGAATATCATTTTGGGGGTGAAGTGAACCTTGGCATTTTGAATACCCAACTCCGGGCAGGATATGCTTTGTTTCCTTCTCCTAAAAAAGTTGTTGTTGATCGAAATCAGGATAGGGAAACTATATCAGGAGGACTCAGTATTGGGTTAGATAAGAATGTAAACCTGGATGTCACCTTTCTGAGAAACAGCTGGTCGCGATATTCTGCTGATATATACACGCCAGGTGGAGTGAGTGAAAATATTTATACCAATCACCTTTTGATTAGTTTTTCTTACTCTTTCTGATTTTTTTTGAATTATCCTTCTTGGGTAATTCGTACGTGGTTAGCATTTCTATTTAACATTACTAGGCAAATAATTCTTATGATAGGTTAAATCTACCCTCCTGATTATTGAAACCTTTGGAAGAGAGTGTTGTTCAAGAGTAGATTATCTTGGTATGACGGAAACTGAATTTACAAACCTGTTATCAAAGATTGATTCCCTTTTTATTCCCAAAAGCAGGGGATCTTCAGGAGGGAGATGGATTGCAGAAGGATCCATAATTGGAGGGGCTTCAATCAAGGATATGGAACAAGCCTTGAAATCGGAATCTATTTCTGTCGATGTTCGAAATAACGGGGAAAGTGTGTATATCCAAGTGGAAGAAAAAGACAGGATATTGTTAAAAATTCCTAGGATACCCCGAATCCACATTATATTGTTCTTTTTAACCATTCTTACTACTCTCATGGCAGGTGCCTTAATGGAAGGTATTAACTTTTTTGCCAATCCTCTAGGTTTGGTAAAAGGAATACCCTTCTCATTTACTCTTATGCTGATCTTGTTTACTCACGAATTCGGTCATTACTATTATGCACAAAAACACGGGGTAGATGCGACCCTTCCATATTTTATTCCCGCACCGACATTTATCGGAACATTTGGTGCTTTTATCAAGATAAAATCCCCAATTCATAAGAAAAGTGCTTTGCTGCAAATTGGTGCATCAGGGCCGATAGCCGGATTTCTCATCGCCGTACCTGCATTAATTATCGGATTAATTTTATCAAATGTTGTGGAAGTGTCTGGGGAATCAATTGGAATTATCCTTGGAGACTCTGTTTTAATGAAGTTTCTTACGGTAATAATTCATCCTGGTTTAACCGAATCTCAGGATATCCTGCTTCACCCTGTAGCCTTTGCTGGATGGATCGGTTTGTTGGTCACCATGCTGAATTTACTGCCAATTGGTCAATTGGACGGGGGACATGTTGCCTATGCGATTCTTGGACAGAAACATGATATTGTGGCGAAATGTACTTTTCTGGCTCTGATCCCGTTAAGCTTTATTTCATTAAATTGGCTGATGTGGGGAATATTAATTTTAGTTCTCATGCGTTCGACGAAACACCCTCCAATTTACAATATGGATGAACCATTATCAGATAAGGATAAATTGATTGGGTATGTATGTCTTGCTATTTTTTTTCTGTGCTTTATTCCTGCACCTTTCCGGTAAAAAATACCTGGATTTGAGTTGGAGAAGTTGATACAAAGTATCTTTGTTTTCCTGACAGCATCTATTCTGGTTTCTCAATCCCGGTTAGGGGATTGGGAGTCATATACCTCCCCGCTCATTATTCACGACTTAATTGAGCTCGATAGTAAAGTCCTTTGTGCCACAGAAGGAGGATTACTAATCTATGATGAAACGAGTGAAAAATTTTCTACCTTAATAAATATTGATGGACTGATCGGAACAAACCTGAATGTGATTGAAAAGGATTTATATGGAAATATATGGATGGGTGGAGCTTCACCCAACGGATTTGTCCAAGTTTATGATCCTTCAGTAAGAAGTTCCATTGCGGAATTTGATTATGATCTTACAAAGATCATTGACATAGCTGTTGGGGATACAATAGCCTTTGCTGTGTACCAACTCAACCAGGATTTCGGAATACAGAAATTTCTTTATGACGGCAATCGATGGAACCATAATGATTTGATGGTTTCCGACTGGCTTTTTGAATCAGAACAAATTGCAGGAATTGTGGTTTGGAACGACAGTGTATTTGTAGC
>JYMV01006345.1_pt1 | contig 15680 bp, 13 predicted proteins | sample 338911 | NCBI WGS metagenome assembly JYMV01 (sample SAMN03354496, study PRJNA234377) | hydrothermal vent metagenome | biome: Deep sea; feature: Hydrothermal plumes at the Eastern Lau Spreading Center, Western Pacific Ocean; material: Seawater | place: Tonga | collected 2009 | depth 2000 m m
ACATTAATAGAAATTCCAGAGTACCCAGCAGGGCATCATTTTAAAAAAGTAGCCGAACTTGAAGAGCCAATAGAGTGGAAAGTTTTATCAAATATTACCGATAAATCGTTTTCTGATCAAGTATTTATAGGTAAATATTTGAGCGTGATTAGCACTATACCAGTAAACATCAGGGGTTGGGATGTTAAGAGTATAAATTATAAAGGCGATAGAATAGTTATTTTGTATAAAATGAGTAAGCGTGGCAAAGACACAATAACAAAAATCCGCCCCCTACTAAAAAAACATCTAATAGCCAATGGCATAGACAGGAAAAGTATAGGTTTTGATTATTATGCGCTTGATGGTATTTTAAAGATAATAATTGATATAACGAAAAAAGAGAAGATAGCTGGTTATGTAAACATAAAAGAGTATAAAGGTCAGATGGGCTATAATGATTATATGCTGGGTATCGAAAATTTGAAAACCTATAAAGCGAAGTACACAAAAGAAAATCAAAGCGTATTGCGTTTGGTCGATAATATGAGAGGCCAATCATATTTTGCGAGATTATTCTATTTGGTGAATGGGAAGTGGGGCACAGATAAAGAATTATTAAATCTTTCAATATCTAATTTAACATCTATATACTCATCTTACAGAAAGGAATATAAGGACTTACCAAAATTAAAGCCACCAGAGAAAACAATAATGGATAAATATGCAATTGAAGTAGTAGACATAATGAAGGTTTATAATTATGCGCAAGAGGTGTCCGCAATTAAATTTTTACCATCAACGTCTTCTTTTAAGGATGGATCAAGGAAGTCAACGTTTAAAATGAAAGGAATTGGTTTGAAGTTATTAAAAAACAAAGTAGAAGCCAACAGAGAGATCGCACCTCTTAGGTATCTCTCAGCAAAATATGATTGGATAAAATCACTATGGGAAGTAGAAGGAGTAATATATGAAATGGAATAAAATAATAATAATTGCCGTATTATTTACTGGGGGCGCTTTTGCTAATGCTAAAATCGACCGAAGTAATGATATCAATGACTTTGATAATGATAATGTAACTATACATAAGTTAGGCATCGAGGCAGAAATTAAAAAAGCCAAAATCCAAAAAGAAAATATGGAGACCGCCCTAAAGAACGCTATTGTAGAGAATACAACATCGGAAAAGATCACAAAAAATAAATCAAATAGCGATTTACTAGAATCAATGTATGAATTGAAATTAAAAAAGATGCTTCACGATATCAAGACGGGTAAAACTATGCTTGAAGAGATACCAGAAGGCTTTTTAAAGAAGAAAATCCAAAGCTTGTTGTTGATGGACCAAAATCAAATGCAGATTTTATTAAACAAGTTAGAAAAGCAAAAGCAAGAATTGAAGGATCTTCAGGCTGAAATGGACTTACAACTGGAAGGGTTCGAAGCCACAACCGCCACTTACGAAGAAACAATTCAACGGCTACGGGAAATGAATTCCAAGCTAAATATAAAGATCAAGAAAACCAGACTAGATTTAAGTCATCAACTCCAGAGTTGTAAAAAGAGAGCGGAAGGCGATAAAGTGGTTAAGTTTGATGAATCAAGATTGGAGGAGGATTCTGATAGAAATCTTGAAATCAATAATGTAAAAATCAATAATTATATAGTTATGGGTGATTATGTAAATGTATCTGTTGATTTTAGCTTTTTCATATCAGACACTACAGGCGAGCAAACGCCAGTGGTTACTTGGATTGAGGGCGTGAAGGTATCTCCAAGTAGAAAAATATTAATACCAGATTATGGAATTGTTAGAATAATTGCAGAAGACGGTGCCTTGAATTTTTATAATGGCATAAAATTATTAAGATCCGAAGAATATAAATAAAATATGGCTATCAGAAAGGTAAAATCTTTTTTAATAAAAAACGTAACTGATTTGCCAGAGGAATATGATGTTGCTTCTGTAAATCCAGAGTCGTTTTTCTTTGTAAAAGAAGAAAACAGAGATTTTGTAGCAATCATAAGTGAGTATGATGCTGAGAGCGATGGCGAGAGTATATCTATAATTATTAATATCTCATCTCGTAATAAGATGGGATATAAGGAATACCTGAAGATAGCAAAAGAAAAAGGTATTCCTTATCGGATATTAAAGTGCAAAGGATCCGATATATTATCGTCAATATATGCTACTGGCCAGGGCGAAAGTGGAGAGGGAGAAAAAAATGAATTTGACTCTGAGATTATTGATGAGGTAGTTGATTTAATATCTGATGCAATTCAAAATAATGTTTCAGACGTCCACATCGAAGTCAGAAGGGATTTTTCCAAGGTAAGGTTCCGGAAGGATGGATCACTTACTACTCGATTACAAATAACGTATTCAAAAGGTGAGAAGTATGCGATAGTCCTGTATCAGGCCTTATCGACTGAATCGGGTGTTGTTTTTAACCCAACCGTTCCACAGGATGCAATGGTAGACCACGTCTTTAATGGAATTAGGGCTAGATTGCGGATAGCAACGGCACCAGCTTCACCAGCCGGTTTTGATATGGTAGTTCGTATCTTAAAATTTGGAGAAAAGTCAGCATATACATTATTGGCGGAGTTGGGATATACCGAGGCCCAAGCGGACACTATATATAGATTTTCATCAGATCCAGTGGGTGCAACTATAATAGCAGGTACGACAGGTTCTGGTAAGTCAACTACCCTAAAGAATGTTATCACCAAGAAAATAATGGATCATAAAGCAAGATTAAAGGTTATAACCGTGGAAGATCCTCCTGAGTATGAAATACCCCACGCAACACAAATCCCAGTAATTAGAGATGATGCTGGTTCGGCGCAAAAGGGGTTTTCGAATGCAATTAGAACAGCAATGAGATCTGATCCAGATGTTCTCATGGTTGGAGAGATTAGAGATGACCAGTCAGCCGCGCTTTTAGTTTCAGCAACGCAGTCAGGACATCAGGTTTTGACGACGGTTCATGCTCCGTCTGTTGTTGGTATTTTTAAAAGACTTGAATCATTGGGTATAGGGACTGATACCTTATCATCAAGCGATTTTGTATCAGGCTTGATATATCAGAAATTATTGCCAAAAGTATGCCCCCATTGCTCAATCCCATATAAGGCGCATGGTGGTAAGCTTAACACCCCAGTAACAGAAAGCTCAATATTGATTGACTTTAAATATTGTACAGTAGAGAATATAAGAGAGGCGAATACTCAACATCCAAATATTAGAACCGTAAGGGCATTGCAAGACATGGGCGTTATTGATGACGAGCAAGTAGTTCGTGTTCTTAAAGAATACTCAAAAAAGACCCATCTTTTTCAAGAGTCTGGGTTTACAGATCGTGTATCTAGGGTAATGGGCGGAAATGTATCGATGGTTAGATACACAGGCGATGGTTGCCGTAAATGTGCTTTTAATGGCGTTATTGGAAGGCTCGTCGTCGCTGAAATATTGGTTCCTAATACAAGTATATTGATGGCGGTTAAGACGGGAGATGACTTAGCTGTAAGGGAGGCGTGGCTCGCCTCTAATCATGGCGAAACAATAATCCAATCAGCTTCAAGAAAAATAATGGAAGGGATCGTGGATCCAATAGTTGTTGAGGCAGAGATAGGGCCCCTAGATGAGTTTTAAAGAGGATGTAGAATATTATTTTGGTATTGCGGATGAGTGGCTTGCCGATTCTACCAAAAGATCCTCTTTAAACGCTTTTTCTAAGAGAGGTGCATATCGTATTTTATTTTATAAAAAAATATCATCCTTTTTATCAGCAGGTGTTCCAATAATGAAAATATTGAACGCCATAAAAACTCAGAAAGAAAGAAAGAAGAATCCATATAAGGATTCTGAGTATGTAGTTGTGATGGAGATTTTAGAAAAAATTAATGCCGGTGAAAAATTTTCCGAAGCTATGAAGCCTATGGTTCCTAGCCAAGAATACCTTTTAATATCAGCCGGTGAAAAATCAGGAGATATACCTGGTAACTTAAAGTTGTGTATGAATATGATCGAGGACTCGGCTAAAATAATAGCAACTGCAAGAAAGGCAATAACTTACCCACTCACAATGGCATTTGCAATAATCGCATTATTTTATCTTTTGGGCACCAAGATGTTACCAACATTAGAAAGCGTAGCCCCAGTTACTGACTGGAGTGTGTCAGGGCAAATGTTGCATGGCGTAGCAACTTGGGTTGTTTCAAACGTTATTTATCTTTTGGGCATCATAATCGGGTTTATAGTGTCTGTTTGGGTATCTTTAAGTAAGTTGGTAAATAGTTTCAGGGTTGATTATTTAGATAGGGTTCATCCATGGAAAATCTATAGAAGTGTGCAAGCAACATTTTTTTTAATGTCTATGTCATCATTATTGTCGTCCGGAATTAAGGCTTCTGATTCTTTGCGCTTTTTACGAGCAAGTTCAGGAGCTTATACTCAGTTTCAAATAGACGAAATGATAGATCGACTTTCATCCGGAGCAACTGCATCAAGGGTGATAGCCACGAAATTCTTAGGCGAGGCTGCGGATGATATAGAGCTATACGGTATGGCTGGCGATTTTGATCAAGCACTAATGTATACTGCGCAATTATCAAGAGTCAAGGTTTTGGAATTGATGGAAAAAGTATCAGGTATATTTGGTATGGTGATGTTTGGTTTGGTTGGAATGACCGTTGTTTGGTCAATTTCCTCCTTCCTATCTATATCCTCAAGTATAGCAATGTCACAGGCCCAATAGATTATGAACAGTAGCTTTAAGGACACTTGCGAAGAATACGGGATAACCGATATTCATATACTCGCATCAGATATAAGAAAGTCTATTATATATTCAAGGGAGAATGTAGATGTAAGCCTTGATAGTATGCTGTCTATACTCAAGGAAAAGAGCGAAAAAGTTCTTTCGGAGCAAGAGGAAGTAGATTTTGTAGTAAGTTATGAAGGTTTGGTCTTTAGGGGCGCCGAAGTGGATGCTATTGATGGAAAATTGTATACTCTTAGACTAATAAATCCTCCTACTCCATTGTCTGAGCTCTCAATGGACAAGACTTTAAAGAAAGATTTATTATCAAGGGGCCTAAATAAAGGCGGAATAGTATTACTTACCGGGTTGCCAGGTTCTGGTAAGACGACATTATGCGTATCATCTCTAATCGGTAGATTGGAGGCATTTGGTGGCGTATGTTATACTGCCGAAGATCCACCGGAGATTGTTTTTCATGGTAAGCATAAAAATGGTATATGCCACCAGGTAGATGTAAGGAAACTTGGGGGCTTTGCCCCAACGATAAAGAATTTTTTAAGAGCATATCCAACGAACGTTTTATCCCTTATGCTTGTTGGAGAAATTAGAGACTCTGAGACAGCAGAACAAGTATTAATGTCTGCGTTAGATGGGAGGCTTGTATTTGCCACAATGCATGCCGGTAGCTTAACCGACGCAATAAAGAGATTTACAGCATTGGCATCCAGAAGATTGGGGCAAGAAATGGCTTTGGACATGACTTCAACTAATTTAAAATTATGCGTTGCGCAAAGAATGATTAGTGGTAAGGTTAGACAGGATTATTTTAAATTAACCACATCAATAACCTCAATGATTGCTGCAGGGAAGATAGAGCAACTTAATTCTGAATTTGAATCTCAGAAAATATCAAGAGAAAAACGCTAGTTCTTAAAGTTCTTGATTTAAGGAAAAATATCAATAAAATAAAAGAAAACAATTTTTTCGGATAAATATGAATTATAAAGAGTATATAAAAGAGATTTCCAGTCAGATGGAACGAAACCCGGGAATAGAGATAAAAACCTCATTTGGTTTAGATTTCGATGAGAATCAAGAGGCATATGATTCTTTAAATTCTGTAATAAAAAACTATAATGAAGTTTCTAGGGAATTGACCCAATTAAGGGAGTCATTGAATACGACCAAAAAGCTAGAGTCTCTCGGGACCATGGCTGCCGGCATCGCACATGAATTTAATAATGTATTGCAGCCAATAGCGGGATTCTCAGACATAATGTTACATTCGGAAGGGTTGCCAGACTCTCATTATGAATGGTTAGAAATAATCTCTAAATCAGCATATAGAGGTTCTGCCATTGTTGATCAAATAATGAATTATTCAAGAAAAGATCAAGATCATAAAAAAGCTGAAATTAGCTTGTCTGAATTGTTATCTGAATTTTTTGATATGATTTCATTGTCGAAGGATTTGCATGTGGAATTGGAGTTGGATAACTTCACGCCAAGAGATACGATGGTTTATGTAAACCAATCAGAAATGCATCAAGTATTAATAAATTTATATAATAATGCAATGCATGCTGTAAAAGACAGGAATCCTGGCATCGTAAAGGTTCTTGCTTCAACAACAGATCAGCAAAGTTCTCTTGATGGTGGAGATGAAACGTATGTTTCCATAGAGGTGGTTGATAATGGATATGGAATACCAAAAGAAAACCATAAAAAAATCTTTGATCCATTTTTCACAACCAAGAAAATCGGTGAGGGCACTGGCCTTGGATTATCAGTAATTGAAAAAATAGTGAAAGGTAATGGCGGCAAGATCATATTGGAGTCAGAAGAGGGCAAGGGAACAACTTTTAGAGTTTTACTCAAGAAGGTGGTAGAGAAGTGAAGGTAATAATAGCTGATGATGAAGAAATAGTTAGAAGGATCTTAAAAACCTACTTAGCTAAATTTGATTTTTTAGATATACTGGAAGCATCAAGCGAAGCAGAAATAAATACTTTGATGCAAATAGAAAAGCCAGATTTAATAATGTTGGATTTGAGCTTTGAAAAGAAAAATGATGGTTTGGAAATTTTAAAAAAAATAAAATTAAGAACCCCATATGTGAAGGTGGTTGTTATATCAGGGGATATACATCTAAATACAGTGAGAAAGGCCCTGTCATTGCAGGCAGATGCTTATATAAAGAAGCCATTCTCGGAAAAACAAATAGAAAAAATGATATTTAAATTAGGACCAAGAAAATGAGTAATAAAGACATAAAAATACTAATAGTAGATGACGAAGAATTCATAATAGCGCTTTTAAAACAAATACTTGAATCTGAAGGTTATAGTGTTGATAGTGCACCCGACGGCGAGGATGCAGCTGAATTGATGGGCCTAAAGGATTACGATATAGTAATAACAGACGTTCACATGCCTAAATCAGGTGGCTTAGAGGTCTTATTCAATACACATGAAATGGAAAATCCACCAGAAGTTATTATTGTATCGGGTGGTGGCCGAGACTTGTCATTCCACTTTGATGAAGCGGAAATGTTGGGTGCTGCACAAACAATTAAAAAGCCATTCAAGCGCGAAGAAATATTAGAAGCGATAACAACAGCGCTAGAAAATAGGATTTAATAAAAAGTGGAATTAATGGATATGGATCCTAATTGGATTCTAACGGCAGCTAAAAAGGGGAATTCGTATTCCCAATTGCATCTTGCCCTATTGTGTATGACAAAATCCAAAATTCCATCAGATTTTTTAATAAATTTAACCGAAGATTCTTTTCTTGAAATGAGCCCAAGCCAAACTAGGTGGTCAAAATATTGGATTGAAAAATCTATTGATCAGGGTAATGCTCATTCTGAAAAAATACAGTCATACCTGGGTTAGAATTTCTTTTCAATAGCTATTCCTATTTTTCCATCCCAATTATCAATATTAGAACCTAAAACTTTGTAGATTTCGAAATCTCCCATCGCCGTAGGAACTGTAAGATTGGCACCAATCGTATATTTTGTATCATCTATCCTATTAATTCCATTTATAACGTTGACGTAAGCCCCATAATTAAAGTCAAGCCCAAAGAGCTTATTTTTACGATAAACGGAAAGGTCGTCTCTGATTACTTTATCGTCGTTAATTATATAGCCAAGGTCATATGATATACCCTTAATTGAAAAGTCATTAATATTCTTATAATAATAACTTTCACCAAAGCCCAAGCCAATCAAAAGAGAGTTTTTTAAGAAAAAATTATTTTCAAAAGACAAAAAATATCTATTTTTAAAGTCTATAAAATAATCCGTCTTATCTAAATAATCTGCATTAATCCCAATCGAAGTTATCATTCCTTCCGTTGGGTCTTTTCTATTATTCGCCCTGAAAAATTCATGACTAAACTTAATTTCAGCACCCGTTCCAGTCGATACGCAAAGATCACAAGACTTATTGTATACGAAGCTGCTAATTGTGGTCGTGTCTCTGCCACCGAATTTAAGTATGTTATAAATAAAGTTTTTCTTAATTTCATCCTCACCAATTTTAGTATTATCAAACCCAACACCATAAGAGCTGCGGTCTTTAAAAGATACATGGGTATCAAAATTAAGGTTATTGGTGCTTTGCTGAATCGAAGCGGACAATAAAATTCCTTTATTGAGAAAGTTTTTTTCCTCAACGTTTAAAAATACACTATTAATGCCATTGGTATTACTAATGCCAGAGCTAATAAGCCCAGTTTTTTTATCTGTAAGCTTAATATTGATAACTACAAGGTCACCATTTTGTGTAATCCCTGGAGTAACATCAGCGAAAAGGCCAGTGTCATAAATGTTGGAAATTTCTTTTTTAACTTTCAATAGGTTGAAATCATCACCAATTTTAAGATAGGCAGGTGTGTATTCACTATCAATCCGCCACCCCGTTATAATAATATCACCAATTTTTTTCTTTTTGTAGCCATTAATAGTGATGTATAAGATCGCATTTTTATCACTAATGTTGGTTTTATTAATAATAATTTTACCATCGTAATATCCGTTATTATCTAGATAAGATTTAATATTGCCAGCGATTGTTTCAATTTTTGCTCTTGAATAAATATCATTTTCTTTGAATTGATTATTTATGGAGTCAAAAAGTTCAACATTAACAATGTCACTTTGAATCTTTGTGTCTATGATATGCATTCTGTTATTTTTTGTAACTTTCAAAAGCAGTTTTTTATCATCAATGAAATACTTTATATCAACACTTGGATACCCATCATTTTGATACAAGATTTTAATTCTCTCTAGTCCCGACAATAAGTCGGTTCCATCAATGGACCACCCATCAGTAATATAATTCTCAGAAAACCTTAATAATTCCTTAATATCTTTTATTTCCACCCCGTCTTCAAATGCTTCAATATTGGTAATTGTTCCATTTTCTTCATCAATGTGAATTTCATCATTCAAAATGGTAATTTTTACATTATTAAGACCAAGCCTATTATATTTATCAGAAATGTATTTTTTAATTGATGAGTATGTTTCATCATCAGAAACAGAAATTTGATTCTCCACAATACTATAGTCGCTAATAACATTGTAAATTTTGGCAATGGCGATATTTGGCAAAATAAGAAGGATAAATAGTATTTTAAGCATTGCTTTAAGGAATATAAATAATTAATTAATAATAATTATACCGTATATTACATTGACAATCTCTTTTATATCTATATTATCTTAATCATCCAAAAGTAATGGCGGATAAAAAATATCTAATAACAGGAGAAAATACAAATGAAAAAGTTTCAAAATAAAAAAGGTTTATTTTTAGCAGAAATATTACTAGCAGTAGTAATCGTTTCAGTTATTGTTGGTGCAGGTTTTATGGTATATAACAATATTCAAACAGAAAATGATAAAAATAAAGCGGTTCAGAATTTAACAATGATGCTTTCAATGGTTAATCCAATAATGGATGGCGAGAAAGCAACGGGTAACAACGTAGATGTAACAGATCTATACGCTAAGTCTAAGCTTCTACCAAATACGGTAGATATTCAAAAGGTAAGCGGAAAATATGAAGCAACTTCAGCATATGGATATCCACTAAGATTAACAATGGAAGACAAGGACTTTGCTAACTGGGCACTAACATATGAAAAGATTGACAACGAGCAATGTACTAAGTTCGTTCAAGCGATAATGAAAACTAAGCCAATCATGATTGGTGGTTTAGCGGCGACTTGTGGATCAACAGCTGGTGTGAAATTGACAGGTTTGGAAATGGCGCAGTCAGTTTGTAAGGATCATCCATCTAAGACTGATCTTAAATTAGTGTTTTCACCAAATAATGAAGATACTACTTCTGCTGGTGCTGGAAAAGTTTGCGTAGCATACTAGAAAACACTTAAAAAAAGATATTTTTGAAGATGGGATGGCCTTTTGGTCATCCCATTTTTTTTGCTTTTTATTCCAAGGTAAAGTATTAAAATACTTGAAAAACTATAAAAAATAAGTATAGTTTTTTAAAAAGTAAAATAATGGGAAGAGAAAGGGAATGGGATCAGCACATGGTTTTCCAGATATATATTCAGAGATAGAGAAGTCAATCGAAATACTTCTTGATGAGGATGCAAAGAGTGTGTCCTTAATGTTGGTTAATATAAATAATTTTACATCTATGAATGAAATATTTGGAAGGGATTTTGCCGATCGTGTTCTTGGTTCTCTGTTGGTAGCCCTCAACAGCGTAGCCGACGGATTACCATGTTTTCATATTTTTGCCGATAATTTTGGAATAATAACAAGTTCCGAAAATCTTACTGAGGAAATTGCCAGTAGGGTAATAGATGTATTCGAAGATGAGCAGTTATTAGACGACATCGGTTTTTATCTAAGCTTGTCAATTGGTATTGCTACCGTTACCAGTGAAAAATTTGAAACAGATTTAAATAAAATTTTAAATCAGGCTACGACAGCCTTAAAAAACTCAAAAAAAGATCTTCTGAAAGGATATTCTATATATAGGGGCTCTCGAGGAAGTATATTTGAGGGAAGAGATATCCATTATGAATTGGTGCGCGCCATAAGCAATGGAGATATAGAGTTCTATTTACAACCAAAATATAATAAATTGGGAATTATAGCATCAGCGGAAGCATTGGTCAGGTGGAATCATCCTGAGTTGGGGCTTCTTTCTCCATTTCATTTTATAGATTATGCCGAAAAGTCCTGGATAATCTCAGATTTAACAAAACTAAGTATTGATTGTGCATTCAGAATGATTCATAGTAATTTTGAGGCTGGTTATCAAATTCCAATAGCAGTTAATTTCTCGTCCAGAGTTTTAAATGAGGATCCATCAATAGTTCCATATATTGAACAACATAAGCATATGGAGAGATATATTGAATTACTTGAAGTGGAGATTTTGGAAACGGGCACGGTTGATTCAAGATCAACAATGGAGACGATGAGAAGATTGACGATGATGGGCGTAGAATTGTCGTTGGATGATTTTGGCACAGGTAGTTCTTCATTGACCTATTTATCCACATTTCCAATTTCAACCGTAAAAATAGATAAATCTTTTATCGATAAGGTGCAAACTCCTTTTGGACATACTATTGTAAAGTCAATTGTTGATTTGGCAAAAAATCTAAATTTAAAAACAGTAGCAGAAGGTGTGGAGATTAAAGAGCAATTAGATTTATTAACAATTTTGGATGTTGATTATATCCAGGGCTACTATTACTCCAAGCCATTGCCTTATCCAGATTTTTTAAAATTATTGAAAAAGCAAGAAAAATCCTAGCGAAACCCCCTCTATTCGTTTCGTTTCGTAAATAAATATATCTTCTATATTGAGCATCTCTAACAACTTATCCACTATTATTTCATTTATTTGACATTTATTTATTTATTTCGTCAAAAAATTGAACAATCACGAATAAGGTGTCGCTATAAAGAGTACGGAATTGAAACAAAACCTGAAACTCCCCCAAGTTCTCCCCCCAAGTTTTTTTCGGTTCCTACTTAATTTAATAAAAAAATAGGAAAGAAAAATGGCACAATATATATCAACAAACATAACATCATTACAAGCACAGAACAATTTAGACAAGTCATCATCAGCTCTAGCTAAATCATTGGAGAGACTATCATCTGGGCAAAGAATCAATTCAGCATCAGACGACGCAGCGGGAATGGCGATTGCTTCACGTATGACTGCTCAAATCCGCGGAATGGATGCAGCTAAAAGAAATACACAAGATGGTATTTCAATGGTTCAAACGTCAGAAGGCGCGATGGGTGTTCAAGTAGAGCAACTACAAAGAACTCGTGAATTAGCAGTTCAAGCATCAAACGGAATGTTGTCAGTTGAAGATAGAAGCAAGCTAAACACAGAAGCTGTAGCGCTAATGGATGAGTTGAACAAAATCGCAACAGAAACTAACTTTAACGGAAACAAGCTATTAGACGGAAGTATTACTAATATGGTAGTTCAAGTTGGCGCAAATGCAGGCGAAACTCGTGACATCGTATTTGTAAATACAACTGCGCTTGCATTAAATGTGCAGGGTGAAACTTTTGTAAATAATGGAACAACAGCTGCACCATCATGGGATACAGATGCAACCGCAGGTGTAGAGACATTGGCTGCTATTGGTGCAACGGCGGCGGATCACGTAAATCTGCAAACAGTAACAAACGCTTCTGCAGCCATTACAACTATTGATGCAGCATTGGATGCAGTGCAGTCAGGTAGATCCAACATGGGTGCTTACCAGAACCGTATGGAACAAACAATTACGAATCTTGATGTATCAATCAACAATGCTTCAGCATCAAAAGAGACAGCAGACATGACTAAGAATCAAATCTTATCACAAGCTGGCGTAGCAATGCTTTCACAGGCGAACCAATTACCGCAAAACGTATTATCATTAATCAAATAACAATTTAACAACAACAAACTAAAAGGAAAATATTATGCCCCAATATATATCAACAAACATAACCTCTTTGCAGGCTCAAAACAATTTAGACAAGTCATCATCAGCTCTAGCTAAATCATTGGAGAGACTATCATCTGGCCAAAGAATCAATTCAGCATCAGATGACGCAGCTGGAATGGCAATTGCCTCTCGAATGACTGCTCAAATCCGTGGAATGGACGCAGCTAAAAGAAATACACAAGATGGTATTTCAATGGTTCAAACGTCAGAAGGCGCGATGGGTGTTCAAGTAGAACAACTACAAAGAACTCGTGAATTATCTGTTCAAGCATCAAACGGAATGCTTTCATTTGAAGATAGAACTAAGCTAAACACAGAAGCTGTAGCGCTAATGGATGAGTTGAACAAAATCGCAACAGAAACTAACTTTAACGGAAACAAGTTATTAGACGGATCAATTGCCTCTATGATAGTTCAGGTTGGCGCCAATGCAACTGAAACAAGAGACATTACTTTCGTAGATACAACAGCAGCGACATTGTTAGTAGCTGGTGAGTCATTTGCAACAGAGGCTCTATCATCTGCAGCAGGAACTACGGCTGGAAGTATCAACTTACAAAATGTAACTAACGCTTCAGAAGCTATTACGACTATTGATGCGGCATTGGATGCAGTGCAGTCAGGTAGATCTAATATGGGTGCTTACCAAAATCGTTTGGAGCAAACTATTTCAAATCTTGATGTATCAATCAACAATGTTTCGGCATCACGTGGTCGAATTCAAGATGCAGATTTTGCAAAAGAAACAGCTGATATGACTAAGAATCAAATCTTAGCTCAGGCTGGTGTAGCTATGCTTTCACAAGCGAATCAGTTGCCACAGAACGTATTGTCTTTAATTAGATAATAAGTAAAAATCCAAAATGGTCGGATTTACCGCCTGGCATGCCAGGCGGTTTTTTTTGCCAAAAATAAAGTAAAGGTGGTCTTAAGTACTTGATTTAGAATATTGTATATGTAATATGTTAATTAAAGTAGAGTAGTATTATATTTGTATCGGGGGATATTTTTAATAAAGCACACTATTTGATATTAGTAATTATAATTTAAATAATAAGGAAAAGAATATGCCCCAATATATAACAACAAACGTGACTTCATTGCAAGCACAAAATAACTTAGATAAATCATCATCTGCTCTAGCTAAATCACTAGAAAGATTGTCATCAGGACAAAGAATCAATTCAGCATCCGACGACGCTGCTGGAATGGCAATTGCTTCTCGTATGACTGCTCAAATCCGCGGAATGGACGCAGCTAAAAGAAATACGCAAGATGGTATTTCATTGGTTCAAACTGCTGAGGGCGCGATGGGTGTTCAAGTAGAACAACTACAAAGAACTCGTGAATTATCTGTTCAAGCATCAAACGGAATGCTTTCATTTGAAGATAGGACTAAGCTAAACACGGAAGCTGTAGCGCTAATGGATGAGTTGGATAAAATCGCAACAGAAACTAACTTTAACGGAAACAAATTATTAGACGGATCCATTGCCTCTATGGTAGTTCAGGTAGGTGCCAATGCAACTGAAACAAGAGATATTACTTTCGTAAATACAACAGCAGCGACATTGCTAGTAGCTGGTGAGTCATTTGCAACAGCAGCAGCAGCAAGTGCATCAGGAACTACGGCTGGAAGTATCAACCTACAAAATGTAACAAACGCTTCAGAGGCTATTACGACTATTGATGCGGCATTGGATGCAGTGCAGTCAGGTAGATCCAATATGGGTGCTTATCAGAATCGCTTAGAGCAAACTATTTCAAATCTTGATGTATCAATCAACAATGCTTCAGCATCACGTGGTCGAATTCAAGATGCGGACTTTGCAAAAGAGACAGCAGATATGACTAAGAATCAAATCTTAGCACAAGCTGGTGTAGCAATGCTTTCACAAGCGAACCAATTGCCACAAAACGTATTGTCTCTATTGAGATAATACTTAGAGTTTTATAAAAACTTTAGTCCCTGTATTCTTTAAGAATGCGGGGATTTTTTTTCCCCAAAAACAAAGAAAAAAGTATTTAGTCCTTGAATTAGTATATTACACATGTAGTATATTAATATTAATGAAGATAGCGTAATATTATATTTATATGTGGGGATATTTTTTAATAAGCGATTTATTTGATATTAGTAATAAGACTTATATTTGTAAATAAAGGAGAAAAAAATGCCACAATATATAACAACAAACGTGACTTCATTGCAAGCACAAAATAATCTAGATAAATCCTCAACGGCTTTAGCTAAATCACTAGAGAGACTATCATCAGGGCAAAGAATCAACTCAGCATCAGACGACGCTGCTGGAATGGCAATTGCTTCACGTATGACTGCTCAAGTTCGTGGAATGGACATGGCTAAGCGTAATACGCAAGATGGAATTTCATTGGTTCAAACTGCTGAGGGCGCGATGGGTGTTCAAGTAGAGCAACTACAAAGAACTCGTGAATTAGCAGTTCAAGCATCAAACGGAATGCTTTCAGAGGCTGATAGAACAAAACTTAACACAGAAGCGGTAGCGCTAATGGATGAGTTGGACGAGATTGCAAAAGGAACTAACTTCAACGGAAACAAGTTGTTGGATGGATCAAATGACACAGCAGCAACAGCTATGAAAGTTCAAGTTGGAGCAAATGCAGGTGAAACTCGTGACATCGTATTCGTAGATACAACAGCAGCAACATTAAAAGTTACAGGTGAAGCATTTGCAGTAGGTAGTGTTTCAGCGACGTCAGCAAATAAAATCAATTTGCAGTCGGTAACAAATGCGTCAAATGCGATTACAACTATTGATGCTGCATTAGATACTGTTCAGTCAGGTAGATCCAACATGGGTGCTTACCAGAACCGTATGGAACAAACAATTACGAATCTTGATGTATCAATCAACAATGCTTCAGCAT
>JYMV01021506.1_pt1 | contig 15675 bp, 11 predicted proteins | sample 338911 | NCBI WGS metagenome assembly JYMV01 (sample SAMN03354496, study PRJNA234377) | hydrothermal vent metagenome | biome: Deep sea; feature: Hydrothermal plumes at the Eastern Lau Spreading Center, Western Pacific Ocean; material: Seawater | place: Tonga | collected 2009 | depth 2000 m m
CCTGATGGTGTAATGAATGAAAAGGGCATTGTAACACGGTAAAGGCGAAAGGAAGCTTTGCAAAGGGTATTGGTCTACCGAGAAGTGGGGTGTAACTAATGCCGATTGCACTTTGATTTCAATCCACTCTACTGCCAATTGATGCAACACATATCAATGCTATATAGAGTGATTTTTCATTCGATATTATTGAGATGCAAATATGGTTTTTGCTTCTTAAATACAATGTCATAATAATGTAATATTTTCGCAACTTCATAGCTTAGGATAAATAGTATTAAACATGACAGTTAGAATTTTAATATTGGCGCTGATGGTGTCCTCAATAGCGGTGGGGCAGGAAAGTGATTCAGCCGTTGCAAGAAAGATATTTACAGAGGCGCTTACCAAGGGACAGAGCTACGAGATGCTCGAGTACCTATGTACAAGAATAGGGAGCAGGCTGAGTGGATCGCCTCAGGCGGCGGCCGCGGTAGAATGGAGTAAGCAACAGATGGAGAAGTACGGTTTTGACAAGGTATCGCTGCAGGAAGTCATGGTGCCTCATTGGGTGCGCGGAGCATCGGAATATGCGGTCATTGTTAATTCTAAGGCAATTGGAAGCAGGGAAGTTCCAGTATTGGCATTAGGTGGCTCTGTAGCAACTCCTCCCGGAGGAATCACCGCTAATGTTGTAGAGGTGCAAAATTTTGAAGAGCTCGAGAAGCTGGGTAAGAAGGCAATTCAGGGAAAAATCGTTTTTTACAACCGCCCATTGGATCCAACTTTAATTAATACAGGTTCGGCATACGGCGGAGCGGTAGATCAGCGGCATGATGGGGCTAAATTTGCAGCTCGGTATGGAGCTGTTGCTGCAATAGTTCGCTCCATGACTACGTTGCACGATGATGTTCCACATACGGGAAGCATGGGATATGATTCAGTAGGTACCAAAATTCCCGCAGCTGCCATAAGTACCAATGCAGCAGATCTGCTCAGTTCTCTGCTAAAGGCTGATTCAGATGTGCAATTTCACCTGGAGCTACATTGTGAAACCTTGCCAGATATAAAATCATATAATGTTATTGGTGAGATAAAAGGAAGTGAGTTTCCCGATGAAATTGTTCTGGTGGGAGGTCATCTGGATTCCTGGGATGTAGGACATGGAGCCCATGATGATGGGGGCGGTTGCGTACAGTCTATCGAAGTGCTTCGTTTGTTCAAAGCGCTGGGGATAAAACCTAAGAGAACCTTGAGAGCCGTGATGTTTATGAATGAGGAGAATGGCATGAATGGTGCAAAAGAGTACGCTGCCCAGGCAAAAGCCAAAGGTGAGAAGCACATTGTGGCTATCGAATCGGACGCAGGTGTATTCACGCCCAGGGGTTTTGGTATTTATAGTGAGGGTGATGGATTGGCAAAGATTCAAAAATGGCGACCCATCTTTGAGGACTATAATGTTTACCAGATTGAGAAAGGATGGGGTGGCGCAGACATCAACAAATTAAAAGACCAGGGAACGGTTTTAGTTGGCTTTAGACCAGATACCCAACGTTATTTTGACTTGCACCACACCAACAGCGATACCTTTGACAAAGTTAACAAGCGCGAATTGGAATTAGGTGCAGCGACGATGGCAGTGTTGGTATATCTCTTATCAGAATACGGGCTTTAAGCTACTCTCGCAACCGCAGTTCCACATTTTCAATACTCTCTCGCGAGCCTACCACAGTAACAATATCGTTGAGTCTCAACCTGGTATATCCATGGGTAATCACGCTCTGGCCTCCTCTGGAAATTGCGAGTATCAGTATGTCTGATGGCAGTCGTAAATCGCGCAAGGAAATACCATGGATATTGGGGTTGTGTATTTCCAGGTCTACCGTATCCTGGCTCTCATCCATACCCAATAAAAGTGAGGCCGCTTGCGGTGAGCGTACGAGGTGGTCCATAAGACTTACAATCGCGGTGGACGGCTCTACTATCAAAGCGCCAAGCTTATGGAATCTGTCGAAGTTAGCCCGGTCGTTGAGCCTGATGACCAAATCCTTTGTTCCAAAATGTTCATAGGCAATTTCACATATTTCATAGTTCTCCTTGTCAGAGAGCATGGCAATGATTGCTTCAGCACTGTCAGCGCCAATCCTCTTCATCTCATCTATGTTCAAAGCTGATATGGGCCTGATATCCACATCCAGCTCATCTTCTTCAATAATCCCCTTTCTCGAGGCGATTACCACCTCCCATCCATGGTCCTTTAATTGCCTGGCCAATGCGAATGATTGACCTTCCAGTCCGAAGATCACCGCGTTTCTGGCGCCATCAAAATCTGGCACTTGTGCCTTAATATGACTTTCGCCAATCAGGGTTATCGACCATTTAAACAGGGCAGGACCTATTAATTGATTTAGTACAATAACCGCGATAATGATCGTAGCAAATTCTTCACCCCATCCGGCAAATGAGGTTGCCACCACGGTAGCCAAGCCCAAGCCCACTCCGGCTTGTGTAACATAGGGCATCCATGACACTCGTATAAATTTCCAGTTCTCTCCGCCAAGTGCACCTCCGGCGAGCGATCCAACTATTAAAGAGAATAACCTCACTCCAAATAGAAATAGTGCAACCGCCCATACCCTGGCCAGAATATCAATCGAAAGAGATGCTCCTGTAAGGGTAAAAAATATTACATATATAATAGGGCCGGTGTCGTTGAGTATTTTCAAGAATTCCGTCCGATGTTTGGTGTAGTTGGCCACAAAAAAGCTACCGATAATACAGGTTATCAGCGGTTCGATATATACTTCCATTCCTATAGCTTCATAGCTCCACTCCCGTACAAAACCTGAGGTCCAATAAACGCTGTAGCCAAATAACATGATCAAAACCGTTTTGGCAACTGACCCGATTCTAACCGCGAGCACGACGGAAAGTATCTTGCCAAGAAGATATCCTGCCATAAGGGCGATAATAAGTTCAAAGAATAGAAGCAGGATAAAATTCTGATCAAAGCTGACACCATGTACCAAGGCTTGGGCAATGGAAAAACTCACGGCGAAAAGAATGATGACCAGAAAGTCTATCAAGACAGTTACACCTAAAGCAGTTTGGGTGAAAGGCCCCTTGGCACGCATCTCATTGATAACGGCAATGGCAGAGGCAGGAGACCGGGCAACAAAAATCGTCCCGGCAAGTATGGAAACAGATATTTTAATGTTCATGTCCATATTCTGCATAAATGGAATTCTGTCGGACAGATAGTATATGGCAACTGAACTACTTAGGAAGGTTACGGCCAATTGTCCAACCGTCATCCAGGTAATACTCCTGAATCTGTTGCGCAGCTCTTTCAGATATAATTCTGCTGCCGCTGCAAACGCAATGAATGCGAGGGCAAACTCATTCACAAAAAAGAGTTTTTCAGGAGCTGTGTCGGGAATTAGCTTAAGCGCAAATGGGCCGGCAATTATTCCGGTTAATAGCAAGCCGGTGATCAGGGGAAGGTGAGTTTTGGTCAGCACTTTTGCGATTTGATTTGACGCGATAGCGATAACTATAAAACCTGCCAGGAAGATGAGTATCTCCTTGTATTCGAGCATATACCGTGTTGTTTTTACTGACCACTTTAGTAAGTGAGTATGTCCGAAAGATATGGATTTTTTGGGCAAACAAATTTTATGTGGTGGGTGAGGTTGGCGATCAGCTTTGGAATTTTAATAAGAAACATGCTTTAAATAATTTTTCACTGAGGCCTGCTAAACATTGTTAATAATTGATGGATCAAAAACACTTATATGCCAACGAAACATTATTATGTTCAGGCGAACTTCTTGTGATCAGAGATGAATATTATTTGACTACAGCGTTTATTAAATAAAATAAAGTTATAGATAGATTGACGACCCTAAAATTATTTTTGGTTGCAATTATGATTACCGAATAGGTTTTTCCCAGCAGACTAAAAATTGTCGTACAATGGAGAATTTGGCAATTTTGAAGAAAGCTGACCCCTGTGCATGAGGTGGTTCTGGTTTTGAATTCGACCAATGAATGCGTAATTTGTGGGATAATTCACAGTATTTTATATCTAAAAACAGAATATTTCCCAAATAAACAACGCAAAACCATGAATTCAAAAATCTATATTCTTTGCCTGTTGATCTGTACAACAAGTATTTCAATTTCAGTGTTTGCAGGTGGTGATGTAAAGACCAATGAAGGTGATATTGAAAAGACCTTTATCATCAACAATACTCGAATTGCCGACGAGACCTATCAAAAGGAGCTAAGAGAAACCAAAGGCTGGAAGCAATTCACAACGAAACACCCTGGTTGGCGCGTTGAGTTCAATGAAGAAAACAGGAAACCCCACAGAGCTTACGGAAAGTCAATTGCAACAAATGGCTCCACGTATGAGGCCTGTGCAGAGAATTTCATCGCTCAGGAATTGGGAGAATTCAATATACCTTTCGGTGACTTATATGTTACCGGAAAGAGTTTGTCCACCAAACATTGCTACATCAACTACGGGCAGCGTTATAATGGCGTTAAAGTTCTGTTTAGCAGAATGGTGGTAAAAATGACCAAAGATCGTCGCGTTATCATGTTTGGCGCAGATGTTTACGACGACATCAATATCAATATCAATCCTACATTGGGGCCCACTCAAGCTGCTGCTGCTGCAAAGGTTGGTATCGATGAAACTATCCTCTCTACAGAGGTGAATAAGGATTTATTCATTCTGCCAATTCCTGAATTTCGCAAATACAATTATAGATTGGTATATGAGGTAATGGTAGAAGCGATCGGAGGTGAAATACCTGCTTCTTACAGGACATGGGTAGACGCAGAGAATGGAGAGGTGCTCTACAGAGACAATCAAGTAAAATTTCATACACCACATCCTACAGCTCCTCCTCCGCCTCCTCCGGCTCCGATAGAGGTGGACATTACTGCTACTATCTATCCAACTTACTCATATAACCCCAGTGCAACCGGAGTATTGCCTAATATGAGGATAAGAATAAATAACGTCAACTATTACACCGATGCAGCTGGGCACCTTACTACTGCGATAAATACGGGCACCAACGGACAATTTTATCTCGATGGGTTATGGGCGGATGTAGAAACAAATAACCAAACACCGACATTCACAACAGCATTGATAGCCGGGGCCAATACGGAGACGTTTGACAGCGATGCCAACATCAAAGAACTCACAGCGTATTATCATGTAAATATTATCCATGATTTTGTCAAACAGGAAATACCCACATTCACGGGTATGGATTTCCAGCTTACCACGAATGTGGATGTTTCCGGAACTTGTAATGCCTTCTATAACGGGTCTTCTATCAACTTCTATGCGCCTGGTGGTGGGTGCCTATCCTATGCCACTGTTGCTGATGTAGTTTATCACGAATACGGACATGGAATCAATGATAATTTTTACCAGGATCAAGGATCATTTTTTAACAATGGCGCTATGGGTGAGGCTTATGGTGATGTATGGGCCTTTGCTATTACCCTGGACCCAATTCTAGGTAGGGGCGGAAATGATACGGATCCCAACGATTATATCAGAAGGTATGATATTAATCCGAAGGTATACCCTGAAGACATTGTTGGTGAAGTACACGCGGATGGTGAGATTCTCGCAGGGGCATGGTGGGATCTTTATCTTTTGATGGGCAACATGGATACAGTTATGTATCTCTTTGCCGAAGCGTACTATGGTGTTCAGGCGGTAGCTGCAAATGGAAATGAAGGACAGGCCTTTAGAGATGTATTGCTCGATGTGCTCGAGGCTGACGACGATGACGGGAATATCAATAATGGTACACCCAACGGCACAGCAATATGCGATGCTTTTGGACAGCATGGAATAACGATGGTGTCAAATGCTACCCTTAGTCATACGGAGCTGACCGCCGCGGTTACGGGATCTCCAATTACGATTAATACTACCCTGAACATTGGTTCGACCACTTATTTAGGTGGCGTGAAGCTGTTCTATAAAATAGAGAATGGTTCTTGGGTTACAGTAAATATGACGGATATTGGAAGCAATAACTATACTGCTGACATTCCAAGTCAGGCGGAGGGAACCATTGTTTCCTACTACATTGGAGTGGAGGACAACATTTGTGGTTATTTATCATCTGTTGTTCCCACTGGAGCATCGGCTACAGACCCTAATCTACCATATATGATCTTAGTCGGCTTTGACCTGGAGTCTACCAATGATTTTGATTTTAACAATTTTCCAGGATCATGGACCTATGGCTTTCCTATGCCTATTGATTCGGCTACTACAGGTATGTGGGCAGAAGAAGTGCCTGTGGGGATGATTATTGATGGGTATGACTTTGCGCCCACCACACAGCATACACCCGGAGGCTTTGTATGTGCAGTTACCCAGCTAAATACTTCCTCTACTGGATCTGCAGGCGAGTTCGATGTTGATGGAGGCAGATCGACCTTGCAGAGTCCGGTCATTGACATTACGGGACATTTAAATCCAGTTGTTAGTTATTACCGCTGGTTCAGTAACGATCCACCTACCTCTGCCAACCCTGGCAACGATCCCTGGTATGTTGAGGTAACGGATGATGGAAATACCTGGGTGCCTGTTGAGTTCACCTATGTTTCAGACAATAGCTGGAGACGCTTTGCATTCAGGGTTTCAGATTATGTAAACCAAACAGCCAACTTTCAAATGAAATTTATGGTTTCGGACAGCATTATTACTTCAATCGGACCTCCCGGATGTGGCACTTCGCCTTTTTGTGGTGGAAGCCTCGTAGAGGCAGCGCTTGATGATATCGAAATTTGGTCACAACAGATAGGCGGATTAACGGCCACCATAACAAGCACCACGAATATTACTTGTAATGGAAGTACAGATGGGCAGGCGACAGCGTCTGGGGTAGGTGGAACAAGTCCATATACTTTCGCATGGAATACGTCGCCGGTACAAAACACAGCGATAGCTACAGGGTTGGCTGCCGGAACCTATGAGTGTATTTTAACCGATGCAGGTGGGGGTGCTGACACCGTGAGTGTTACCATCACTGAGCCGGCGGCTATTGTGGTTACAACTGGGAGCACCATCGCAAATTGTGAAGCATCCATTGCTACTGCTACCGCATCATTAACAGGTGGTACCGGGCCTTTTACTTATGCATGGGATGATGCCATGTTACAATCAACTGCTGCTGCGATTAATTTAGGCGCAGGAACCTACGTGATATTGGTTACTGACGCAATGGGATGTACGGGAACAGCCACTGAAACTGTGACCTCTACACCCGCAGTTACAGCGGTAACAGCTTCCAATCCTCCCAGTTCTTGCGGCGCAACTGACGGGCAGGCCTCAGTATCTGCATCAGGCACCCCCCCTTATACTTACAGCTGGAGTACCACTCCCGTACAAACAAATTCTACGGCTAACAATCTGGCTGCCGGTTCTTATAGCGTGTTGGTTACTGACGGGAATGGATGTACAGTAACCGAACTTGAAGTATTGAGTGACCCTGGAGCTGGGACATTCTCTATATCGAGTTCAGCTAACATAGCCTGTTTTGGAGGCAATGAAGGATCTGCCACTGCAGATATTACCGGAACCGCCGGGCCTTATATCTACGCATGGGATGATCCGGGAACACAGACAAATGCCACAGCAACTGGTCTGGTTGCAGGTACCTATGTTGTTACGTTGGTTGATGGTGGAGGGTGCACCTATGCAGAGAGTGTAACCATTACACAGCCAACGGCAGCATTGAGTGTGGGCACTCCTGTTGTTACAGATGTAACGGTCTTCGGAGGAAATGATGGTAGTGCGGCAGTATTCCCAAGTGGAGGAACAACACCGTATACTTATACATGGAGCACAACGCCTGTTCAAAATACGGCTATTGCCAATGGTTTAAGCGCAGATACTTATACTATAGACCTCGCTGATGCCAATGGATGCACTTCGTCAGCAATAGTTACCGTTAATGAACCGGCAGGTGTAGGAATAAGTAGCACGGAAGATTTGGTCGGTATTTCTGTCTATCCAAATCCCAGCTCTTATGAATTCTTCATCGAAATATCCTTGAAGGATAGGTCAGACCTGCAAATTAGAATGACGAATACGGTTGGGCAGACAGTGTATAGCGAGCAGAAGTCTGGAATGCAGGCGGGAGAGCACAGATTGACAATCAATGCTTCCGAAATGGGGATAGGTATATACCTGTTAAGTATTACTGCGGGCGATAAGATTTACTACGAAAAGGTGGTCTTATCCAGATAAGTACAGTTTTTAGTACAAAAGGAAAAGTCAAAGAGCTATTAAGTATGGATAGTACTTGTTGCTTGTTTCTTGCTTCTCATTTAGCTGGAATGCTCATCAGAAGCTGATAAATTTATCTTGAACCCTGCTCTTTATTATTGTCTTTGGCTTTTGACTTTAGATTTTTTGACTTCTGACTATAGTGGTGTCAATGTTTATTGTAAATCTGGAAGCGTATATTCCCTTCCTGCATTTGCCTCTTTTAAAAAATCCATCAGCGGTTCAAAGTAATCGAGCATTGCCTTTGCGCTTAGCTCAGAGCCTGTGGTTTCCTTCAGCATTTTTCTCCAATCAGCAGTCGCACCTGGATACATTAGCGTATGCAAAAACGCTCCGATCTCCTTATTGCCATAATAATTGGTAGCATGAGGATCTTGCTTAAGAATGTTGTTGGAAATATGATCGTGAAACTGGAAAAGCAGTAGATAAGACAATGCGTAATCATAGTATTGCGCTGCGTCATTGTTGATGTGCGTCTTGGAAGCTGCATCGCAATACTCTTCTCCACGGTTCTCAGGTGGAACAATACCCTGATACATTTTCTTTAGCTCCCACCATCGTTTGTTGTATTCAGACTTTGGCAAGTCAGTCGCATAGAGGTCATGCTCAAAATGGGTCATCACACCGGCAGACCATGGAATGAAGACAATGTAGTTCATCGCATCCTTCAATAGAACTTGCATATTATCAGTTTCTACTCCTTCTGGCATAAGCCCTAGATTATCGAGAAATGGTTCTTGCATAGCGGCGAGCCCCATCAGGCTACCCAATGCCTCGTGGTAACCACGGTTGGCACCTTCACGCAGTATAGCTGGAACATCCGGATTGCTGTATAGTAGAAAATAATAGATGTGCCCTAATTCGTGGTGAGAGGTTTCATACCAGCTTGGATTTGCCTCTACACTCATCAAGCTGCGCACATCGTTGTTCAGGTCTAGATGCCACGCGGAAGCATGGTTGTTTTTTTTGTAATCTGCACCTTCTGGTAAAGGGTACAGGTCTGACTTTTCCCAAAAAACACTTGGCAATTCAGGCAATCCTATGCTTATATAAAAGCGTTCTCCCTGCTTTACCACCCACTCAGGACTCTTGGTACCTATTATGCTGTCCAGATCCAGGCCTTCTACCGAAACGAGGCTTCCCCAATCCTGTCCCCACCTATTGGGCAGCCAGTGGGCGGGTAACATTTCAGGTACTTCTTCAGCACCATATTTTTTAGCATACGCATAGCGTGCATACGTGTGTAGCTCGCGATAGAGCGGCCACACCTCTTTCACCGCATTTTTCATTTGATCGGCTAGCTCTTTAGTTGTCATGCCGTAATCAGAAACCTGATAATTGAAATAATCATCATAACCCAGGGCCTGGACCGTCTGGTTTCTGAGGTTTCGTAAGTGCTCCAGCCCGTCTTTTAATGTCTTACCGACTTCCTTGCTAGCCCTCCATGCACTCAATCTTATAGCTAGGTCATTTTCTTCTGACAATATCTTATCAATTTCATTTGGGGTAACAGCCTCGCCGTCTATGGTGAACTCATATCCATACAACTTCTCGGTCTGCTCAGTCTCAGCTTTGATTCTCGCTTTCACAATTTCTGATACAGTTTCAGGATTGTTAGCTGCTTTGTAAAGAATACTGTTCAGCTGTTTCACCTGAAGAGCAGTCAGCTTGTCCTGTTGAGCTAGATATTTTTGAGCCATTTCAATGTTCGCTGCTCCTCCCGTAAACGTCGCCATGGCCTCGTTGGCTCTGCGTGTAGCTATACCGTTGGTAGAATCTCCTTCGATAATCTCGGTATTGGATTTCCATTCAGCCTTACTGGATGCATAATAAAGCTCCTGGTATTTCTTGTTATAAGTATCCAGGTATTGCTGGGCTTCCTCCTGGAAGTTTACAGGGGATTCGCAAGCGGTAAATCCAATTATTATCAATGCCAGGAATAATGATTTGTAAGCCGTCATAGTTATAAATTTCATGTTAAAAATTCTTGAGTACTCAATATATTACCTTCGTGAAGTAAAAATGAAGTGCAATGATAGGAAATCCCTGTTAAACAGGCGTCCTGTATTGTATACTAACCCAGTGCAACAAATGAAGTATTATCTAACTGAGCTTTCTGATATCATCAGGAACAGAAGATCTATTAAGCCGGAGCATTTCAATTCTAGGCCCATAGATAAGGAGACGCTTAGCGCTCTGCTCGAAAATGCGAAATGGGCACCGACTCACGGCCTTACACAACCCTGGCGATTCACTGTGTTTATCGGAGAAGGGTTGGCGGTGTTGTCAGATTTCCAGTGCGAAACTTACAAAGAGCTGGCGGGAAAAGATAAATACAACCAAAAGATTTACGATAAGCTGAAGGCACGTCCATATTTAGCGTCTGCGGTCATTGCCATTGGCATGAAGAGACAGGCATCGGGAAAAATTCCTGAAATTGAAGAGGTACAGGCTGTGGCATGTGCTGTTCAAAACATGTTCCTTACTGCCACCGCCATGGGCATTGCCGCCTATTGGACTACGGGAGGACTCACTTACAAAGATGAAATGAATACATTCCTGGGATTGGAGGAGGCGGATAAATGCCTGGGTTTGTTTTACCTGGGTAATTATGATGGTGAGATGCCAACCAGTAAGCGGAAGGAAGAAAATTATTTCGTGAAATGGGTCACCGGCTAGTGCTCCGTATCTTCAACGGGCGCATTCGTTAAAGCCATAAAGAGATAGACGTCTATCATGAAATGTGCGGCTATTGCTGATGTAAGGCCAACATAGTCATTCATGAAGCCAATTCCGGCAATTATCAGGCACATGAGAATTCCGTAAATTGATATTCGCCAGTTGAAGGGATTCATGTAACCGTGAAGCGCCACAAAAAGAATGGCGGTTAACCAAATTCCAAGGTAGGGCTGTATAGCGCCTCGAAAAAGTATTTCTTCTCCCGCGCCTGCACAAAAGGAAATAAAGACGATATCTATAAAGCGAAGGTTGAGTCTTTTAACCAGGTTTGAAAAGAATGTTAGCGTACTTTTCAGGATGGGTGTCTTTATCAGCTGCCATGCCAACCAGGCGGCCAGGTATCCATAGGCAAGCCCAATCATGATCTGCATGAATATTGAGTAATTTCCTGAGAAGATATTGAAGAACCGCCTGTCTTGAAATTGTTCTATAATAAGGCCTCCCAGCGATGTAAATCCCAGCAGTGTGAAGAGGCCAAGGAGAAAAAATGTCTTTCTGCTCAATGCTTAGTCTTTCTTTTTAAAGGGGTTGAAGAAGTTTAGATACAGAGATATATCGAACAAGCTGGAGTCCGTTGTGGATTTATAGGTTAAAAAAATCCCAATTGGAACAAATACTGCTGTAGCGAGCCACATGCCCTGGTATGGTTCAATTATACCTTCTCCCGCCATCTTTTCTCCTGTAATAGACAGTACATGGTAAATGAGAAAAAATATTACAGACATGACCACTGGCATTCCCAAGCCACCCTTCCGGATTATGGCTCCTAGCGGTGCTCCCACAAAAAACAAAATCAGGCATGCTATCGATATGGTGAATTTTCTGTGCCATTCTATCCGATGCCCGATAATTGAAAATTTCTTGTACTGTGCATCTTTCATAGAGACTGAAACATACGCTTTCACATTTCTGGCCTGGTTGGCTGCAGCGTTAAGGATGAATAAGTCCTCCTTCTCATTTCGTGAGAATGGAACAGCTGTACCTTCTTTATTATCTAGATATCCAGCTATCAGCGTTTCAGAAGAGCTATCCATACTATCTTTGAGTTGTTCAGGATGTTTCCCGTAAAAATATCTGGCACCAACACCGGCATATACCATTTGTTGCCTCTCTTTCATGTTCTTAATAATGGTGTCCTCAGCGGCGGCCAATTGAGATAGATTGAGCATTTGTTCGTGATCCTTAAACAATTCTTCATCCGTTCTTTGTAAGCTAAAAGAATTGAGATCAAACCGAATGGTTTGCTCATCGAAGCGCAGGCGCCGAAGGAGCATGTTCGTATTGTTTTTAATGGGGTAGGGGTCCATGTTATCATAGCTGTGCCCATCGTATAAGGTGAGGATTAGCGACCTTTCATCTTCAGTCATTTTCATTTCTCCTCTCTTGGCGGTGATCAGCTTGCTACTTCCCATTCTGGCCGTATGATCGTGAATGATAATGTCTTCCAGGGTATGCGTCTCACTGTCTTTGCTCTTCACCTTGATGCTATAACCCTCAATTCCGTTATAATATACACCCGCTTTAATATTGAGCGCAGGCTTTTGCTGTGTTACATCCCAAAGCAGGGCGCCCATTTTTAAATTGGCTACTGGGAGTACAACGTTTGAGAAATAGAACGCCAAGGCACTTATTATTATGGAAGTAATAATTAATGGCCTCATGATCCTCTGCAGCGATAAGCCTGACGCCTTCAGCGCCACCAATTCATAGTTCTCACCTAAGTTTCCGAAGGTCATAATCGAGGACAGTAGAATCGCCAAAGGCAATGCCATGGGCACCAGGCTGGCGGAGGTGTAGAGCATTAGCTCGGCGATTATATACCACTCCAAACCCTTTCCTACCAGGTCGTCGATATACTTCCATAAAAACTGCATTAACAGGATGAAGAGTACCACAAAAAAGGTGAGAATAAAGGGGAGGATGTATGATTTAACGATGAAGAGGTGCAGCTTTTTCATTCAAACAAATGTACCTTTTACAAGGATAAATGAACATACTAAACGAATGGAGCAGAATTAAATTTTATGAGCAAACAAATTGAAAGTTACGCTGGGGATGAAAGCCTGTTGTTTTAGGAACCCAGGATATGCATAAGGGCATTCACCTGGCTATTCCAGAGAAGCTTGGCTTCTTCCATTTCATCTTCTGTGGCAAAGTCAGTAACGATAAGGGCTACTTCTGAGGTAAGGTCATCCACTACCAATCTGAATTCAAAATACACATCCTCTGTATCTTCCAACCATTTAAAACGGATGTGTTTACCAGCCTTCTCCCTGAGAATCTTGGCATCCTGGCCAGTACCCTCCCACACAAAAGTAAATACCTTGTTCTGGATATTAACGTCGTCTGCGAACCACTGCGCCAATCCATCAGCAGTGCTCAACCTGGTATACAATACCCTGGGTGAGCTCTTAATGATGTATTCTAACTCGTATTTGATTCTTTCCGACATCTATCTGATAAGAAATTGTCTTAGATATGGCAATATAGCAAAATATTCCGCAACGAACATTAATCTGCAAATATTAAATGCAGTATATTTGCGCTTCATTTTTCGGGATGAAACCTATCCTGAAACGTGTTAGAATACAAATGAAAATTACGAGGTAGCTCAGGTGGTTACCCGCCCGTACCGAACGGTACGTTCGGGCGGGGAGCGCAGAGCCCGAAATGAAAGTATTGAAGTTAATGTTGCATGGTGTAATAATAATGGCGAGGTAGCTCAGGCGGTTAGAGCGCAGGATTCATAACCCTGAGGTCGGCGGTTCAATTCCGCCTCTCGCTACAAAAAAGGCTCCGAAAAGTGGGGCCTTTTTTAATAGCATCCCCCACAATCGCGAGGCCTTGGGCCGGGCAACTCCGCACACCTATTTGGACAGGAAATATTCGATATCTATATTAGCACCAGCGTATTTCTGATAGAAATTGACCATAAGTGATTAAGTATCTTATTCTTCTCAGCACTATTTTCGTATTGGTTTTTGAATCACCAGCCCAGGTTGGTGAGTGGAAGCTGGCAAAAGATAAAAACGAAATTAAAATATACACCAGAGAAAGAGCGGGCTCTGACATCAAGGAATTTAAGGCGATTACTATGACCACTGCCAATATGGAACAACTGGAGAGCCACATGCTCAAAGTTGTGGAATATCCAGCGTGGCAGGCGAATGTCACCTCCTCAAAGATTTTAGAACAAATCAGCCCAACAGAAATGTATATCTACTACACGTCAGATTTACCATGGCCGGTTGGCGATAGGGATGTAATAGCCCATTGCGTTAGGACAGCCGATGAAAAAGGGAGTGTGACCTACACCTTATACGGTACACCCGACTTTATACCGATGACTGAAGAATTCATACGAATCCCAGAATCATTGGGTAGCTGGCAATTTATACCGGAAAGTGATGGTATCGTTAAAATCATTTACCGGTTCTATGGAGATCCTGCAGGGAGCCTGCCCCGCCTGGGTAATTAATCTGTATATAGTAGACGGGCCATACGAAACATTAATGAAATTGAAGGAGAGAACAGAAGGATGAGCCAGCTGAAATGAATGAAGCTAATTTCTGGGCAAGTAGGAATAATTGCTAACTTAGTCTGCATCAACCAAAGCACACTTCCCATGAAAAATATTACAAGATTTCTGTGTATCACACTGGTTTCGTCATTCATCTTTTCACTGACCATTTCAAAGGCGGCTACAATAACATCCATCTCAACTGGCAATTGGTACGCTGCCAGTACGTGGGACTGCGCCTGTGTGCCTGGAGCCACGGATGATGTGATCATTGAAGCCTTTCATACAGTAACGCTATCTGATGTGGCAAGCGTGGGTAGCGTTGTGCTAAATACGAGTGGTACGTTGGCGCTTTCAGACAATACAGATGTATTGACCATATCCGGTGACTTTACGATTAACGCTGCAGCCGCCTGCTCCATTGGAGGCACGATCATCGTGGGAAACAATCTCACAAATGCCGGTACATTGAGTGGTGCCAGCGGCGCTATATGTATTGCTATGATCAGTACCAATACAGGAGCAATAGTGGGGACCCTGGATTTTTGTGATGCAACACCTCCTCCAAACACACCATTCATAGATAACAATACGGGAACGGTCAACCCAGGGTTTGTTACCTATTGTACTACAGGGGCCTGTACCGGAACTGGAATTGCTGAGGCTAACATTCAATTTAGCATGGATGTTTATCCCAATCCCGCGCATGATTACGTGACCGTGAAGATTGAAGCTCCATTGAGCCCTGCAGTTACCCTGGTACTCTATGATATGCTGGGGCAGGAAGTGAGCAGGGTTAGCGGTAACAGCAATGAAAGGATTGTGATTGAGAGAAATCAACTGCCTGACGGCTTGTATTTCATCTCCCTATATCAGAAGGGTCAGGCAATTGTAAGCAGTAAATTGCTGTTGGAATAGGATTTATTGGTAAATCGGTATCGAAATGAAGATACCGGGTCTAACATATAATTTCATGTTTAACCCCAAGGTTTGCAACGCTGCTTGTCGTTAAGGCGGGGATTGCGCCAGGACCTGCAAATCAATATTAATCAATACATCGCTACCTTTGTGTCTGCCTGGCGATCGTAGCGGTTAAGTT
>JYMV01013465.1_pt1 | contig 15674 bp, 7 predicted proteins | sample 338911 | NCBI WGS metagenome assembly JYMV01 (sample SAMN03354496, study PRJNA234377) | hydrothermal vent metagenome | biome: Deep sea; feature: Hydrothermal plumes at the Eastern Lau Spreading Center, Western Pacific Ocean; material: Seawater | place: Tonga | collected 2009 | depth 2000 m m
ATGCGCGCCCATAGTGAAGTTTGTACCGCAAGGCAATATCAATCCGCCAAGCGGTTTGATGTTATTTCCTGGCACCATCAGTCTGAGTGCGGAAACCTATGAAGCATTACTGTCCGACATCGCCAGTAGCCTCAGGCAGTCCGGCTTCACCGACATCGTGTTAATAGGAGACAGTGGCGGCAACCAAAGCGGCATGGCAAATGTTGCGGAAAAGCTTGCTGAGCGCTGGGCAACCGATAACACTCGCATTCACTTCGTCAGAGAATTCTATGACCCGGGATGGGAGGCCACTGAGCAATATACAGAGCGAGAACTTGGTGTCGCGGAATCTCGCCACGACGGTTATCACGATGATATTTGGGTAACGGCAATGATGATGGTGACTGACCCGGAACAAGTACGTTATACACAACGCGTCGATGTTGGATTGGCGTCTATAAATGGCGTTGCAATCGAACCGCTCAATGAGGCGATTCAGCTTGGAAGAAATATGATAGAGTTTCGCGCCGGACTATCTGCTGATGCAATACGTGATGCTTTATCCAATTAGTATTGGTTAGGTGTTAGTAGCGTAATCTCACGCCGCCTCACGTTTTGGGAGTTGCTCATCGACTAGTTTCTACAGCTGCTTTATAGGTATCGCTGGGCAAGAGATCATCGCGCAATTGCGAGTAGCGGAATGCTTGCGGCTTGGCAGCCAATACACGAATGACATGCCGATAATCTGCATGACCGGGACCATCGCTGGAATGCCTAGTTAGTGCCCATCCATAGATTGCGCCTACTGCGAGCGCCCTGCATATGCCATCTGAACACCACCCGACTCGTGTGCTGCTGTCGTCACGTGATGGGTTCTGATTCGAAGGGCTTCTGTTCATGCATAAATGAAGTAAGATGCTCGGGAATGATTGCATTTGATCTAATCTGCCCCGAAACTTCCTAAATTCCACCTAAGCCGACTACACTGAGCTAATACTGTACTGGAAAGGATTTCAGCATGTTACAAGCAGGGACTGCTCGCTTGGCTGATCAGGTATCGGCGAGTGGCATAGCACCCAAGTATAAGCGCCACCGGCCCGAGCAAACACTTCTCTTTCACTTCCTAAAGACAGCTCGTGGGCCTTTCTCGATCTTTACTGAACTGTCTAATTACAGTCTATAAGTTCCACCTATGAAGATCATACGACCACGAGGGCTTCCCGGGAACGAGGCTTCAGTCATGAACGGATCTTCTTCACTCAGATTCCTTATACCGCCGTAAAGCGTGATTTCATCGCTAAAGGTGTAACTGGCGCTGATATTGTGAATCCAGGTTTCATCCATAAAAACCTTCTTACCATATAATGTATCAGCGGTTTCTATCTCAAGATTGCCAAGCAGCATTTCACCAAGGTACTGCGACTGGAAGGCAACATTAATGTCACCATAGTTCCAGCTTAGATAGACATTGCCTGCACGTTCTGGGCGCAGGATTTGCCCGAGTTGCGGATTTACTTCACTCAAATCTGCAGGGTTTGTATAGAAATCAATTTCATTTACTTCTGTGCCCTGAACACTTACCCCGAAGTTGTGAGCACCGATACTGAAATCATAGCCTATCGCTAGATCAATACCGCTGGTTTCTAGATTGGCAAAGTTAATGTCGGTCGAGCGTAGGAAGAGGAAGCCGCCATGTTGCATAGACGAGGAGTCCGAGTTGCGAGTAAACAAACTACAGAAGGCGCTGTTTAGGGAAGCCTCTTTATAGCAACCGTCCACAATATCTTGAGAAGATACTGAAGAAATTGCATCTTCGATTGCAATCTCCCAGTAGTCTAAAGTGAAGCTTAAACCTTCCAGGAAGTTTGGCTGGTAAACTAACCCATACGTCGTTGTGTCTGCAGTTTCTTCTGTTAGATTGCGGTTACCGCCTGCAACACCACCGAACGAAGCAGAAAGCGGATCGGCAAACGCGTAGTTACCGTCACTATCGTATGGATCAACACCAATACTCTGTAAATCCGTTACACAGTTACTCTGATAGTTGGCTGCCAGGCCAGGTTGATCAGCCGCCAAGGCTGTAATCTGCGCAGCATCACAAGGGTCATTAGGTCGATAGTTTTGGCCAATTTCCGGACCGAACAATTCTGTGATATTCGGTGCGCGAACCGCTTGAGAGACACTACCGCGGAATGCCAGATCATCGGTAGGCGCCCATACCACATTAGTCTTCCAGGATGTAGTGCTGCCAATAGTTGAGTAATCTGCGTAGCGAACAGCAGCATCTAGTGTTAACTCCCGAGCAAAAGGGGCATCAGAGAGTAATGGTAGGGAAACTTCCAGGAACACGTCAGTAGCATCGTACTTACCGCTCTCATTCTTGTTACCGAGCTGCGGTCTGAAAGTCAAGTTAGAGTTATCAGAATGCTCTTCCAAAAGTGTTCCAGCCGCAAATGGGGAGCCAGCAGGAATCACACCTAGCTGCCACTGATCGTACTTGAAAGTTGACGTTTCTTCACGCCACTCGATTCCAGTCGCGAATCCAATCGGTCCTGCGGGAAGATTAACAAAATCCGCGGTATCACCGACTAATGAAGCAGAAAAAACAGTTTGTTCCAACTCTAACTCATTCCAAGTAGGTGTAGTAACCCATGCAGCTGCTGCGGGAGTGACCCCTCCTTGTCCGGCCCAAATATTCAGCGGCACACAGGTTCCTGCACCTGGAGTGAAGGAGAAGTACCCAGCGTCATAGGAAGGAATTTCAAATGGTGTATTCATTGCAGGTGCAGTAGGGTCGACATCTGCACGGCAGGCTGGTTGGCCAGTTGCAGGATCAGTTACAGCGTCAACTGCTGCAAACCATCGATCGACGATCATTTGTCTAGTGCTACTACTCTTTCGATCGTGGCGTCCATAATTGGCGCTGACTTCCCAACTCCAACCATTGTCCAGCTCACCTTCGAGTCCGGCTACTATGCGGTAGGTATCTCGCTCTGTTGTTCGATGCGAATTAAAGAAGATAGGATCTACTGTAGTAGCAACACCCCCAGTGGATTGAGCTAAGCTTTGGATAAATGGGGGTAGGTAGGGATTGTCTGCAGCACCAAACATTAAATCCCAGAAAGAGTTTGGTCGAGCATCAGTATCAGTCTCCTGAGTCACGTACTTGAATTCACCAAACAATGTCATCTGATCAGTTAGATCATAGTGTGACAACAGATTAAGTGTAAGCTTCTCATCGGGGAGAAGAAGGTCGAAGGCATCGTTCCCATAGACATTCCATGAGTCACCTCCAAATCCTGCGAAATTTCCCGACACTAGTCCGTCTTGAACGGGGGCATAGGTGCCATTCTCACTAACATTCCAGCATCCACCAACAACACCAAAGGAAGCTGCCCCGAATACGGAGTTGTAGCCGGTAAATGAATCTAGACAGTCAGGATTCCCATTACCGTCTAGATCAATTGGTGTTTCCGGATCGAATCCGGCAAAGGTAAAGGGGTTGCCGGGAATTATAAATCCGTAGCCAGAAGTAAACGGAAAGGTTCGCTGGGGCAGAATTGCTCTTTGGGGAGCGTTAGCTGCCCTGTTTATCAATGTAGTTTCTGCTGCCGACAAGGATGGGGCAGAGCCGAACTGGCTGGTGTAATCAGAGATAAAATCGTCCGTAGTAGGAATTTTTAAACCGAAATTGTTTAAGCCTGTATTGGCATAGTTATAGTACTGCGCGAAATTCGGAGTAGCCGATCCAATTTCACCTTGCTGGAAGCGCAAGTCTGGGTTCACCCAATCGTTGCCCGAGCCTATTGAATGTCCATTGGAACGCTCGCCCATTGTTAAGCCATCGTCGGTTCTAATATCCACGGCCAAGGTCACATTACCGCGGCCGTTGTCGAAATTCTTTCCCCACACAACAGACAGTGACTTTTGATCCGCATCACCGCGGTCTGAAAGGCGATAGTTGGCGTCAATTTCAATGCCTTCAAAGTCATCTTTAAGTATGAAGTTAACTACACCAGTTACAGCATCAGCACCATATACTGCCGAAGCACCGCCGGTCAAAACTTCTACTCGCTCAATTAAAGGCATTGGGATAGACCCCACGTCAACGGAGGAAGATCCTTGAAGTCCGCCAACATGACGTCGGCCATCTACCAAAACCAATGTTCTGGCGGCGCCTAGTCCTCGCAAATTCAACGTGTTTTGCCCATCAACCCCGTTATCGATTGATTGTTCCGCTGTTACAGATGTTAAAAGGGAAGGTATGTCGTTAATGACGTCTGCTATGGAAAATTCACCAGACATGCGGATATCGTTGGCGTTAATAGAGTGAACGGGCAATGCACCGGTTAGGTTAGAATCCCTTGATATTCTAGAACCAGTAACAATGACCTCTGTAATCAATTCGTCCTGAGCAACGACCTGGCCGCCAAAAGGAAGCGTACTCGCTGCTAAAAGCGCTACAAAGCCGCTATTTACTTGGCGGCGGAGGTTTTTAGTCTTCATGTGAGGCCCCATTTATATAAGGTTGATTAGCATGCTTACAGCATTGTGTAGTAAAACGCGAATTATAAGCACATGCAAGGGAGATGCAAAGCGAGAACAGTAGTACATGAACCAAAGTTACCGGTTTTTAGGCTATTTTTAGCGACATATACCACTATTGTAGGATGGTAATCATCCCCAAAAATTACTGACATCTAAAGTAGAATTTTCTCATAATAGGGTAAGCAGGAGGCCAGCCACCCTCCTATTGACGGTCTCTAGTTTAGGGTAGTACTAATCAGGGGTGGTTTACAGGACGACCAAAAGAAAGCTGTCATTTGGGATCAATGGGGAAATGGTATCCCCATGATCCATATAGCAAGAGCAATTGATAAGCCACATGCTACGATTTTCTCATACCTGCGCTATCACGGAGGTATTGAACTCTCCGGCCACTATGTTGGCCATGTCCAGCAATTTCTTGTCTACCATATTTGATACCGTGATTCATAACTCTTATTAGGTTAATTTGAATCACGGCGTTTACACAGTTATTGGGACCCTCATGTTTGGGGTAAATGACTTGTTTTATGGTATGGGCGGGCTAATTTGACACAGCTTTGGCACAGCCACGATTAGTGTGGGAGTTTTTATTGTACGGTGAGTGGGCTAAGAGCTAGAGAAATTGGCGGAGAGGGAGGGATTCGAACCCTCGATAGGTTTCACCCTATACGCCCTTAGCAGGGGCGCGCCTTCAGCCACTCGGCCACCTCTCCCAAATTCGCGGGCATAATAACACAGCCCTCTACCGATCTAGAAGATTCTACAGCGGGTCATTGAATACTAAATTGAAGGTACGTGTGTGGTTATGGTCGGGATTCATTCGCGCAAGCGCAAGACAGAATTATTCGGACTGTTCCGGTTGAGGCGCTTCACCAGCAGATGCTTCGGCAGCTTTTTCTTTCTGGATGCGTTGGTAGATTTCTTCACGGTGTACTGCTATTTCTTTGGGAGCATTTACTCCGATGCGAACTTGATTACCCTTAATGCCTAATACGGTAACTGTAACTTCGTCTCCTACCATCAACGTTTCGCCAATCCGGCGTGTCAGTATCAGCATTGTCTACCTCCTTTGATCATTCCTTTGCACTTGGCTACTTGCCCTGCTACCTGCAGGTCACATTCCACAGACTCAGATCGTCTGGCGACGATCCTGGTGCTGTTATTGCCAGCTACCTCCTACACGCCAGCACACGCAGCGTACCGACTCCCTCAGTTTCTGCGATTCCGCGTCTTGCCTGCGAATTTCACGGGTTTAACGGCGGAAACTATTTTCACAGTATCTGCCTAACTTGGGCAGATTCCAACTAATTCGGACCGCTTATTGGCGAAATATTGACCCCTACGAACTTGGTTTTTCGTAATTCGGATCACCGAGCTCGAATTCGCTGTGCAGTGCCCGCACCGCCAGTTCCAGGTACTTCTCCTCTATGACGATGGAGATTTTAATCTCAGAAGTGGTGATGAGCTGAATATTAATGCTCTCGTCCGCCAGTGCCTTAAACATCTTGGCCGCGATCCCGGCATGGGACCGCATGCCCACGCCAACCAGGGAGACCTTGCCGACTTTCTTGTCCAGCACCACGCTCGCCGCTTTCAGCTTGCTGGCCACCGCATCGATAATAGTCTTCGCCCGCTCTCCCTCACTGCGCTTGACGGTAAAGGTAATATCGTTGGTTCCGTCGGCCGCCGCGTTTTGCACGATCACGTCGACTTCGATACCGGCCTCACTGACGGGCCCAATGATTTCGTAGGCAATGCCGGGAACATCCGGCACGCCGGCTACAGTTAGCTTGGCTTCGTCTCGCTCGAAAGCGATACCGGCTATGGTAGGAGTTTCCATATCTATATTTTCCTCTAAACTTATCAGGGTACCCGGACCCTCTTCAAAACTGGACAGAACCCGCAGCGGGACCTTGTATTTACCGGCAAATTCGACGGCTCTGATCTGCAATACCTTGGCGCCCAGGCTGGCAAGCTCCAGCATCTCCTCGAAGGTGATGCTGGTGAGCAGGCGCGCGTCTTCCACCACCCGGGGATCGGTTGTGTAGACTCCCTTGACATCGGTATAGATCTGGCATTCGTCGGCTTCTAACGCCGCCGCCAAGGCGACAGCGGTGGTATCGGAACCACCCCTGCCCAGCGTCGTGATATGGCCTTCTTCGCTCACGCCCTGGAATCCAGCCACGACGACAACATTGCCCTGCTGCAGCTGTTCATGGATCCTGGTATTGTCAATCTCTCTGATCCGCGCCCTAGTGTGACTGCTATCGGTGAGGACCCGAACCTGACCACCGGTGAAGGAGCGTGCGTGACAGCCGCGTTGTTCCAGCGCCATGGTCAATAGTGCGATAGTTACCTGCTCGCCAGTAGATAGCAGCACATCCATCTCCCGAGGCGTCGGAAACTCCATGATGTCTTCGGCCAACGCGGTGAGGCGGTTGGTTTCTCCACTCATGGCAGAGACCACCACGACAAGATCATCGCCGTTATCGCGGAATCCGGCCACCTTGTCGGCCACCGCATTGATGCACTCGACGGTGCCCACCGAAGTACCTCCGTATTTTTGAACGATCAATGCCATAACTTAACTCATTTCTGTATTTTTTCTGGAAAGCACCGGCCTTACAACCTTTCATGCACCCAGGGTTTCACACTCGCTATTGCAGCTGGTATGCCGCTGGCGTCAACGCCACCTGCCATGGCCATGTCGGGTCTGCCACCCCCCTTGCCACCCACCTGTGCGGCAATCATATTAACCAGGTCGCCCGCTCGCACCTTGTCGGTAAGATCCTTGCTGACACCCACTACCATACTGACCTTGCCTTCGCTGGCAGTGATCAAAACCACCACCGAACTGCCGAGTTTGTTCTTCAACTGGTCAACCGTGTCCCGCAGAGATTTCGGATTAAATCCCTCGACCGCCGCTGCCAACAGTTTGATGCCATCGAGATCCTGGGCCTGATCCGCGAGATCACTGCCGGCACTGGACGCCAGTTTGGCTTTCAATTGCTGCAATTGCTTTTCCAGACTCCTGTTAGCCACAGTCAGTTGCCGGACCTTGGCTACCAGTCCTGACTGACCGGATTTCACAATCCCGGCAATCTGTTTCAGGGTCTGTTGTTCCTGCGCCACCAGTGCCAGCGCACCGAAGCCGGTTACCGCCTCGATGCGTCGTACTCCCGCAGAAATTCCCGACTCAGCGCTCAGTTTAAACAGACCGATATCACCGGTGCGACTCACGTGGGTGCCACCACAGAATTCGACGGAGTAGGCTTCACCTTCTCCCTCACCCATGGTAATCACCCGCACTTCGTCACCATATTTTTCGCCAAATAGTGCCAACGCGCCTTTTTCCCGAGCTTCGGTAATGGGCATCACTTCCTTGTTAACCGCCGAATTTTTCAGGATCTCGGCATTGACCTGGGCTTCGATCTGCTGCAGTTCTTCCTCACTCAGGGGCGAGTTATGGGAGAAATCGAAACGCAGGCGATCCGCGTCCACCAGCGAGCCCTTCTGGCTAACATGCTCTCCGAGGACAATTCGCAGCGCGGCATTCATTAGATGGGTGGCTGAATGATTCAGTGTGATCGCTGCGCGATCGGCGCCGGCTACTTGCGCGTCTACTTTATCGCCGACTTTGATGGAACCCTGGCGGAGAATGCCCCGGTGTACCATCACATCATTTTGCTTCTGGGTATCGCCTACCTCGAAACTGGCGGATTTGTTATTCAGCACACCGCTATCGCCCACCTGACCACCCGACTCACCATAGAACGGCGTCGAGTCAAGCAACACCAGGGCCTCATCACCTGCAGCCAGCTCATCTATCGCCGCGCCTTCGGTGTCAAACAAAGCCAACACAGTGGTGGTGGCGCACAAGTGCTCATAGCCGATAAAGTCCGTCGTGCTGCCGGCGTCTATTTCCAGTTTATCCACCGCAGTAAAATTGCTGGCAGCGCGAGCCTGTTGTTTTTGCACGGACATGGCCGCATCGAAGCCATCCATATCCAGCAGCAGATCATGTTCCCTGGCGATATCGGCGGTTAGATCCACGGGAAAACCGTAGGTATCATAGAGTCGAAATACCGTTTCCCCGTCAATAATTTTGATCTTGCCCTGCATCGAGGCGATGGCTTTATCCAGGATTGCCATGCCATTTTCCAGGGTGCGGGCAAATTGCTGCTCCTCTTCGAGTAAGGATTTCTCCACCCGTTTTTGGCTTTGCTTCAACTCCGGATAGGGGCGGCCCATCACCTTCACCAAGCCAGTGACGATCTTGTAGAAGAATGGCTCTTTCACGCCCAATCGGTAGCCGTGACGCACGGCGCGACGGATGATGCGCCGCAACACATAACCCCTGCCTTCGTTCGAAGGCAGTACCCCATCTACAATGAGAAAGGAGCAGGAGCGAATATGATCGGCTATTACCCGTAGCGAGGTGTTCTCCAGGTCGCTAACGCCGGTTACGGCGGCGATATCCTTGATCAGGCTCTGGAACAGGTCGATCTCATAATTGCTGTGTACGTTTTGCATCACCGCGGCGATGCGTTCCAGCCCGGCACCGGTATCGACCGATGGCTGCGGCAGCGGCGTCATGGATCCATCGGCTTTACGTTCGTACTGCATGAACACCAGATTCCAGATTTCTATATAGCGATCGCCATCCTCATCCGCACTGCCCGGTGGTCCACCGGGCACATCTTCACCGTGGTCATAGAATATTTCCGAACAGGGTCCACAGGGTCCGGTGTCCCCCATTGCCCAAAAGTTGTCCTTCTCCCCCAATCGAGAAAATCGCTCGGGGTCTATCTGCATTTCATCTAACCAGATATTGGCGGCTTCGTCATCGTCCTCAAACACGGTTACCCAGAGTTTTTCTGCCGGCAGACCAAGCTCATTGGTTAGAAACTCCCAGGCATAATTAATGGCCCCGCGCTTGAAATAATCACCGAAGGAAAAGTTGCCAAGCATTTCGAAGAAGGTGTGATGCCTGGCGGTATAGCCCACATTTTCCAGATCGTTGTGTTTGCCACCAGCACGCACACAACGCTGCGAGCTGACGGCACGGGCTGAGGATCTCACTTCATCGCCGAGAAAGGCATCCTTGAATTGCACCATGCCGGCATTGGTGAATAACAGGGTCGGGTCATTTGCAGGCACCAGCGAACTGCTGGGGACAATCTCATGTCCCCGGCTGGCAAAATAATCCAAAAACTTCTGTCGAATTTCTGCGCTAGTCATTAACGATTCCATGTCAGCAATCCAAACCTGCGGTCGGAGCCGGGCAATTGCAAAAAAGCAGAGGATTATAGCGCTTAATGCCCGGATCTTGCAGGGTTTTTTCCCACCAACGACCCCAGCTAATGGGCTGGATACACCTGCCTATCGGCCTATTCCTCGGCCGAGTCCTTATCTGACTCCAGCAAGGTCGCCGCAGAGCCACCGAAGGAGAATGACGCCAATGCAGGGTCCACCGGTATCTGCAGTTTGCCATCGCTGGAGAGAATGATGGCGATCGAACGGGTCTGAGGGAAGTGACTGAGGACGATGGTGATAATAATGAGGAATGGTACGCACAAAAACATCCCAGGAATCTGCCAGATATATCCCCACAGGGCCAGGTTCAACAGAATGATGATAGGGCTCAGATTGAAGGAGGAGCCCATTAACCTCGGTTCAAGTATGTTGCCGATGGCAATTTGCAAGGCACCTATTCCAATCAGCACCAGCAGAAAAAGCGTGTAGCCATCAGACTGGGCGAGGGCGATCATCGCCGGAAAAATGGTAGCAACGATGGAACCAACGGTGGGAATAAAATTCAGCAGGAAGATTAACAGACCCCACACGCCTGCAAAATCTACGTCCACAGCGCGCAGGAACACATAACTCAGCACCCCGGTAAGTGAACTGGTAAACATCTTGATACTGATATATTTGCGGATGTCGTCGCGAATTCGATTGAGAATTTTTCTTACATTCTCACCTTTCTCTGGATTTCCCACCAGCGCCGTTATCTTCTTGTTGAAATTCCCCTGCTCCAGGAAGAGAAATCCGATATAAATCAAAATCAACCCACCGCTGGCAAGAATGCCGGCGAACGAAGCAGCCATCGATGCCGCGTAGCTCGGTAGATTTATCCACTCGGTGATCAGTTGCATCAGGCCCTGTTCCTGGTAAGCAACGACATCGAAGGGCAGACTCTCCAGGCGCAGGATGAGGTTTTGCTGATAATCGGGCATCACTTCCAGCACATCATCGAAAGTGGAACCGAGAAAATTAACCAGCGCCAGGATCAGCAGGAGAAAGCTAAGGATTGATGCCAGCAGGCAAACCGGTTTCGGGAAATGAAATCCGGCAAGAGAGATACCGGCGAAAGCGCTGGCGAGTGTATTGATCAGGTACCAAAGGGCGATGGCGATAATCAAAGGCAGCAGCAATGCCTTGCCCACTATCAGCAGATAAAACACCAATACCACGAGCAGCGCGGTGGCTGTGGAGTTGAGAATATTCATCTTACTGCCCTAACCCGGTGAATTTGCCAAGAATATCACATTTTCTTGAGCCTACCCTCATTACGCTGGAGTCAGGCAGATACGGTGCCGGCAGTACTGCCTTCAATTCCAAAAGTAGGCCCTGGAGCCATGTTTACGATGCTGGCTTGGTTGAGGATAAGAGGTAGAAATGCAACCGGAGTGGTTCTCCAGCAATTATTAACCGGCTGTCTGCGCGCCGACAAAACCATAAAGAATTTTTCATCAGAAAGGGTTTTGCCGGATTAGCCGAAGACATACAGGCCCTCGTCACTAACATGTTATCGACGATCCCGGAAAATCGTCACAGCGACTGGTTTTAGAGCGCGGATGCACTTTTCGAAAAACACCGGCAACTCAAACTCAACAATTCATTTACTGAGAAACCGCTACGTGATAAAAATCGGCAGGCTAATCGCAGAAAAAAACAAGATCCCGAAAAAAATAATGTCGAAACAGCAGACCCAGGTGAAAATAGCTGGAATTACCGATACCGGATTACGCAGATCGGCAAACGAAGACTATATCGGTTTCGACCAGAATCTGGGCATAGCTGTATTAGCCGATGGCATGGGCGGTCACAAGGCTGGTGGCACTGCGTCCCGCATGGCTGTGGATTCTGTGCTGGAAGCCCTGAAAATGCTGATCAATCAGGAAACCTCAGGACCGGTAAGCAGTTCTCAGTTATTGGCCATGGTCTCCAATACAATTACAGACACTAACGGCAAGATTTACCAGACTTCCAGCGTCAATTCGGACTTCAAGGGAATGGGTGCCACCGTGGTAGCGGCCGTGATTAAAGACACTCAGCTAGTTGTAGGCCATGTCGGTGATTCCCGGGCTTATCTGTTCAGAAATAGATTCCTGAGCAGATTAACCAAAGACCACAGACTGCTACAGGAACTAATCGATAAAGGCTTCTATACGGAACTGGAAGCCAGGACCGCAACCGTAGGCCACGTAGTAACCCGGGCGTTGGGAACCAGAGCAGTAGTCGAGGTAGATGCGGCCCGCCACGAACTGGAGCAACACGATCTGGTCCTGTTGTGTTCGGACGGACTCACCGACATGGTATCTGACAGCCTGATCGAGGTCGTACTGCAGGACTGCCGGGACGTGGAGTCGGCGGCAAAAATACTGGTCGAATTGGCCAACGAGCATGGAGGCAAGGACAATATTTCTGTCATCCTCGTACAGGTTCAGGCAGGGTCATGAGATGATGGGGTCAGGTTAACACTACTATACCGGTGTGGGCGGATTGCAGATGAGGTGGAGCAGCTTCCTCCTCGTAATCATCAACCCCGTAGCCATAGTTGTAGTGGCGCGCGGTGGGTGACAGCGTAGTCGATTTTCCTGGGTGCGAGGTTGTGGGTTGTAGCAGTAACGAAATCTGCCACCCACAAAGAAATCATGGGTAGCAAAATAGCCAGACTGAAAAGAAAACCATTTATTCCAGAAAGTAAAAGTCCTGACTTCATGTTTTAGATCAAAGAGATCTAGGCTAGCTAATTATAGCAAGATACACCGAAGCTTTTTTGATCTGATCTATTTAAGTTAAGCAGGGCAGCTCGGAATAAATACAGTGATGCCCTAAATACTTTCGAAGGCTCTGACCAGGATTCCCGGGGTAAGTATCTGCGGCAAAATTACCGGCTCTTTGCTGGAATCACCTGGGTAAAGCACATACAGGGGCACCGAGGGTCGATTGAAGTGCTCGAGCACTGCCGTGATCTCCGGGTCTTCGTTGGTCCAGTCGCCCTTCATGTAGGTGATGTCATTGTCGCTCATCGCCTGCTTTACGCGATCGGTGCTGAAGGTGGTCTGCTCATTCGCCAGGCAGGTAATACACCAGGCGGCAGTCATGTTGACAAAAACCGGTCGACCATCGGCCTGTAAGTCGTCGAGGCGCTGACTGCTGAAAACCTCATAATTAGCAGTGGAGTTGCCATCGGCATCGACACTGGCAACATCTGTCATCGGCACAACTTCCAGGAAAGACGTTTGCAGGACGTAAATGGCGAAGACGAATGCGGCGGCGCCAACGACATAATTGAACTTACGCATTACCGGACCGAAGGTGTAACTACGCTGGTAGAGCCAGGCGGCGAAGGCGAGCACGATACAGGCGCCGATCACCGCCGACATACCCATGACACCGACCTGTGTACCCAATACCCAAAGGAAGAACAGAGCCGACAAGTACAGCGGAAAAGCCATAATTTGCTTGAACGTTTCCATCCATGCTCCCGGTTTCGGCATGTATTGCGACAAGGCCGGCATGAAAGATAACAGCAGGATAGGCAGGGCCAGACCCATGCCCAGGGATATGAACACCAGCATCGCCACCAACCATGGTTGGGTCAGGGCAAAGCCCAGGGCAGGTCCCATGAAAGGCGCGGTGCAGGGAGTCGCCACCGTGGTAGCGAGTACGCCGGTGAAGAAAGATCCCTTGTAGCCTTTTTTCTGCGCCAGGGAACTACCGGTACCCATTAGAGAGGTCCCAATCTCGAACACCCCGGACAGGCTCAGCGCCATCATGAAAAACACGTAGACAATCAGGGCCAGGAACCAGGGCTGCTGAAACTGGAAAGCCCAGCCTACTCTGGCACCTCCCGCTCGTAATGCGATTAATACAGAAGCCAGGGCGACGAAGGCGACGATTACCCCCAGGGTATAGGCGAGCCCATCCATGCGTATTTTGTGCTGGGATGCGCCGGCGTTCTTGGCAAAACTGAGTGCCTTCATCGACAGTACTGGAAACACGCACGGCATCAGATTGAGAATCAATCCACCCATTAATGCGAACAGCATGTAGAGCAACAGGCTGCCGCCCAGACCACCGGCGCCGCCGTTAGCGCCGGAACTATCCACTGCCGCCAGCGGCATGATAGTCGTGGCGGTGGCATCGGCTGCTGGATCAACAAATTCGTAGGCGGCACGTTCGCCGTTAGCGTTTTCCAGAACCAGCACACCGTATACATCGGTGAGATCGGCAAGCATGCGGCGCGGTTGCTGGTGTGTAATCTGCATCAGGTTTGCCGTGATGCTGACATCTCGCAACGGACCCGGTTTGATAATGCGGCGCTGCTGCGGAAAAAACCAGGCATCGGTATAGTCCGTGAAAACAGGATCGGGCGATTCAAAACCGAGACTGACCCGCTCACCGGCCACCGCAATGATTGATTTCAGATTGTGATCAACCAGGGGCAGATCTGCTCTTGCCGTGGCGAATAACTGACTCCTAGTCGCGTCCAGCTGTGATGCTGTAGCTACCGGTAGAGTTATCGAAAGGCGTTGCTCACCGGGTATGCAAATCTGATCACAGACGTTCCAGAAGGCGAGTGTGGAAAGCTCGACAGACTCGCCGTCGAAGTCCGCAGGCAGCGTCACCGCGATCGGCAGCAGCACTTCGCCTTTGTAACCAAAATTCACCAGGTCGGTATCATAGAACGGCAACCACTGTGGCGCCGGCCATTGAATCTCACCGATGAGGGTATCTTCCGGTGCCAGCCATTCATTGGCGCTGGTGGGCTCACCGCTGTCGCCGCCCATTTTCCAATAGGTATGCCAGTGTTCTGCCGGGTCCAATCGCAAACCCAACCAGGTGGTTTCGCCGGGTACGATGTTGGTGGTTTCCGAGACTAACTCGACTTCGATGCTGTGATCCCAGGCGACCTGGGTCAGTTGCGGAATGACATCGAAGGCCTGCCAGTTGCCATCCCTGTCGACAAACGACAACACGCCATTCAGCTCGGTCAAATCCGTGGGGTAACGCCGATGTTGTTCGGTCGACAGCTGCACCCGATCACCATCGAGTATGACCTTGCGCAGCGGCGCATATTTCATGATCCGTCGCTGGGTTGGAAAGAACCAGACTTCGTCTACGTTCTCAAACAGAGCATCCTCTGCCTGCACCATCACATTGACTTTGCCGTCGAAGGCATTGAAGCTCGCGACCAGGTCGTGTGCGGCTACGGGAACTGGGGTGAAGGCCCGAGTATCCGCAAAGGCCTGTTGCCATTTGCTATCGATTCGGGAAACCTCGCCAACGGGCAGTGACAGGGAAAACATCGCACTACCGGGGATGCAGATCTCGTCGCAAACCTGCCAGTCAATCCTGGTGGAAATATCGAAGCGCTCACCGCCGTAGTCGGCGGGCACAGAAACAGGTAGTGGCAGCAACACCTCCCGCTCATAGCTAAAGGTGACCAGATCACTGCCGGGGAAAGGCGTCCATTCAGGAATCGGCCAGACGATGTCGCCTGCCGTCGCACCGGAAGGTAACTGCCACTCGCTAGCCTCGGTCGCTACACCGCTATCGCCGCCAAATTTCCAGTAGGTATGCCAGTGCTCGATAGGTTTTAGCCGAATCGCCAACCACAGGGTTTCACCGGGAACAATATTCCTGGTCTCCGCGATGAGCTCAACCTCGATCTGATCGGTGCGGTGAATCTGCCCATAGCTGCACACAGAAACAGCCATTAAACCTAATAAAATCAGACTCTTATGAATTAAATCGAGCATTTACACTCCAGCTGGTACGACAACGAAATTCTACTCCTTTATGAGCAGCAATTATGTGCCAAAAAGTAACAAAAACAAGCGCTTCCTTCATGA
>JYMV01003004.1_pt1 | contig 15673 bp, 15 predicted proteins | sample 338911 | NCBI WGS metagenome assembly JYMV01 (sample SAMN03354496, study PRJNA234377) | hydrothermal vent metagenome | biome: Deep sea; feature: Hydrothermal plumes at the Eastern Lau Spreading Center, Western Pacific Ocean; material: Seawater | place: Tonga | collected 2009 | depth 2000 m m
AACTTAGTAATCCTTATACAAAATTCCTTTGTAATACTGCTTTTGATATATTAGAATATGCTATTCTTAATGATAAATTTGAGAAATTAGCGTTAGGCTCATTACTTACTGGGTTAGGATTTGGAAATAGTTCTACTACATTAGGTCATGCATTATCTTATGTTTATTCAAATGAAGGAATTATGCATGGTCATGCATTATCATTTACTACCTTGCTTGCTCATAAATTTAATAATTCAATTTTCTACAAGCGGTTCGAAAGTATTGTAAAAAAATTGAAATTTAAAAAGATTTCATTAAATTTAGATGTTAATCTAGCAAGTGAGTTAATTTTAGAAGATAAAAAACATTTAGATAACAACCCAATACCAATCACAAAAAATGAAATAATTAATTTATTAAAAAAAATTAATTTAAATCATTAGTAAAATCAAAAAACTACTTGGGCCAATAATGATAGTAGTTAAAATAAAGAACAGTAAAGAGGCTAGTGGTAGAGTTTCATTAAAACCTTTAGATATAAAAAAAAGATTTACTTCCAAATGAAAAACTATGAATAACTTTAATGTGGCGTTAAGCATATGGATAAAATTTTTACATCAAAAGCAACCACATTAAAAATTTTAAAAAACAAACTTAGAAAATCTAAAGTTGAAAAATTATATAATTTCACAGTCATAGAATGGACTACTGAACCAAATAAAATACTAGAAAGAATATCTAGTACTTTTACTTCTAATCAAATAATTATTCGAAGCTCAGCACTAGATGAGGATTCTTGGGAAAGTTCTCAAGCTGGGTACTATGAGAGTATTTTAAATGTAAATACTAGATCAAAAAAGCTCATATCTCAAGCAATAAATTCTGTTATTAAGTCATACAAAAAAAATGGAAATGAAAACACACAAAATCAGATTCTAATACAAGAGCAAGCAAAAAATATTTCCTATAGCGGTGTAATATTTACTAGAACACCTGATCATGGAAAACCATATTATATTATAAATTATGAATATGGTTCCTCTACTGATGGAGTGACAAAGGGTGAAGTGTCTGACACAATTAAAATATTTAGAAAAATAAATCTATTAAAACTTCCAAAACATTGGAATCTATTACTAAAATCTGTGAGAGAAATTGAGCGTGTTACTAAATCGGATAAGTTAGATATTGAATTTGGAATTACCAAAAAATATGAAATTATAATTTTTCAAGTTCGTCCTTTAGTATCTATTAGAGAAAAAAATATGGTCTCTACAAGAATTATTGAGAAACACATAGATCATCTAAAAAAAGAATTTAACAAAAAATTTAATACAAAACCACTACAGGGTGATCATACCATTTTTTCTGATATGACTGATTGGAATCCCGCTGAAATAATTGGTAATAATCCTCACAATTTAGATTATTCTATTTATGATTTTATTATAATGCAGTCTGCTTGGCATGAAGGACGTTCAAGAATTGGATATAACAAATTAAAAAAATGCAGATTAATGCATAAATTTGGTAATAAACCATATGTTGATGTAAGAAGTAGTTTCAATTCTTTACTTCCTTCTAACATCCGTATTGGATTAAAAAGGAAATTAATCCACTATTACCTGGATAAATTAAAAAGATTTCCTCATTTGCATGATAAAGTCGAATTTGAAATTTTATTTACCTGCTATGATTTCTCTATAAAAGATAAGTTAAGTCAATTAAAATCATATAATTTCACACAAAATGAAATTAATGAAATAGAGTGTAATCTTTTAGAATTCACAAATACTTTAATCGAAAATTTTCCACAACTGTCAAACGAATGTAAGGTTTCAATTAATCATTTAAAGAAAAACAGAGAAAAAATTCTGACTCAATTAAATAATTCAGAACGGAGATATAAAGAATTAATCTTTGCTGCTGAACAACTACTTCATGATTGTAAGGAATATGGAGCTGTGTCATTTTCTTTAATGGCTAGAATAGCATTCATTGCTTCAAAAATATTAAAAAGTCTGGTCAGTTCTAATATAATAACTCAACAATATTATGATGAATTCATGCAGTCAATTGAAACTATACTATCACAATTTCAAAATGATGTGATAAAATATCAAAATAACACAATGACAAAGAGACAATTTCTTAAAAAATATGGGCATTTACGGCCAGGAACATACGATATTTGTGTTCCACGTTATGAACAAAATCATCAGTTTTTGGAGGAATTAAAATTACAACATATAACATTTAATAAAAAATTCTCACAGAAAAGACAAGTCAAAAAAGTCTTAGAAAGTCGTAATCTAATATTCTCTAAGATAAGTTTGTCTAATTTCATTAAACAGGCACTAATTGAACGTGAAGAATTAAAATTTGTCTTTACTAAAAATCTTAGTGATGCATTAGAACTATTAGCAGAAGCAGCTGAAAAATTAAATTTTTCAAGATATGAAATAGCTAATCTAGAAATTTCTTCAATACTAAAATATTATCGAAATCAAAATAAAAAATCATTAATCAAAATTTGGAGAAAAAAAATTAACACTCAAAAAACTTATTTTTCAGAATATGAGAACCTTGTACTTCCTCCAATAATATCTTCTGATAAGGATTTTGAGATTATTACATATCCTTACACCAAACCAAATTATGTGACAACAAAAAAAATTTCATCTCATATAATTAATCCTGATGAACTCTCTGAAACCAGTGTATTTGCAAACAAAATTATTTTATTAGAAAATGCAGATCCAGGTTATGATTGGATCTTCTCACATAAACTTTCAGGCTTAATAACAAAATACGGTGGAGTTGCTTCTCATATGGCTATCCGGTGTGCTGAAATTGGACTTCCAGCTGCTATTGGATGTGGAGAAACCATCTATGAAAAATTATTGTCATCTTCTATAATCATGCTTGATTGCAAAAACCAGCAAATTTTGATTCTGAAAAATAAAAAGTTGGAGAAATATGCTCAAGAAAAACTAATACTAAAATCACTTGGCTACATCAAATAATATCACATATGGTAAATGATTATAATGAAAAATAAGAAACTGACAATAGGCATTTCGTTAAGAGTTGTAGGGAATACAGATTATAATGAGAAAAGAGATGCATTGAGTCAAGATTGGTCTAAATTTTTTGAAAAATTAGAAATCAATCCTCTTCTAATTCCTAATACAATTAAAAATGTTTCAGAATTTTTAGAAGATATGCAGGTACAAGGATTATTTTTATCAGGTGGTGATAACGTTGGTGATAATCAAGATAGGGATATAACGGAACAAAAAATTATTGATTATTGTTTAGAGAAAAAAATCCCTTTAATTGGAATTTGTAGAGGAATGCAAGTTATCAATACGTTTTTTGGTGGCAAAATAGAAACTTTAGAAAATTCTAAACATGTTGGCGACCCCCACCTTGTATCTCTAAATAAGAGTATTGCAGAGTTATTACATACTAATGAATTACAAGTTAATTCTTTTCATAATAATATAATTAAACAAAAAAATCTGGGAAAAAATTTGGAGCCTTTTGCTATGGCTAACGATGAAACTATTGAAGGATTTTATCACACTAAATTACCTATATTTGGAATTATGTGGCACCCTGAAAGAATTCCGAATGATGGAAATGAACTGATAATTAGAAAAATTTTTTACGAAAAAGGAAATTTTTAGAAATAATTTGAATGCAATAATTTTAGCTGCAGGCCAAGGGAAGAGATTGTATCCTTTAACTAAAAATAAACCGAAATGTATGGTAAATTTATTTGGAAAAACACTGTTAGAATGGCAAATTTCTGTTTTCAAACAATGTGGGATTACTGATATATCGATAGTTACTGGGTATCACTCTGAATTAATTGATTTGCCAGGTGTAGAATTTTTTCAAAATAAAAAATTTGAAACAACTAACATGGTTGAAAGTCTTTTCTGTGCATCTGAAAAACTGGAGAAATCAACTATTGTTTCTTATGGCGATATAATTTTTGAAAAGAGAATTCTTGACAAACTACTTCAATCTAAGCATGATTTTTCAATTGTTGTAGATAAAAATTGGCGGAAACAATGGAATACAAGATTTGAAAATCCTCTTGATTATGCTGAAAGTCTTAGACTGAATAAAAGTGATGTTATATTGGATATTGGTAAGAAGGTTCAAGACATTGATGAAATTTCTGGTCAATATATTGGACTAATGAAATTTCAGAATAAGGGAATCAACATCATTAAGGATTTTTACCATAAATGCAAAGAATATTCAGTTAAAAATTCAAACCCATTAAATCTATCGTTACCATTTGAAAAATCCTACATGACTGATTTTCTTCAAGGACTAATCAATGCTGATTTTAGTCTAAAAGCAGTAATAATTGAGAATGGGTGGTTAGAATTAGACTCTATAAACGATTATGAAATTTATCAGAAGATGTATAATAATAATTCATTAAAGGAATTGATTGTTTTAGGGGATTAGTTAATGAATCCTAACATAATTTTTGTTTTACTGGATGGAGCTAGGTGTGATAGAATACATACTTCAAAGGATTTTATGGAATTGAAAAAGGATGGATGTTTATTTAATAATGTAACTGCTGCGTATCCTTATACTTTCCCAGCAATTAATTCTATGTTTACTGGTATGTTTGGAAAGGAAAACGGTGTTGACGCTTATTATAAAATGTTTAAGCTAAAAGATTCTATTGCATTTTTACCAGAAATATTACAAGAAAATGGTTATTTCACTTCGTGTGATTTGATATCAGACAAAGTTATTTCCTCTAGAGGGTTCGATATTCACCAATCTCATAACGAATATGAAGATGATCTTATCATAAAACATCCTGAATTAATAAAAAAAAGTTTCAAAGAGGCTAATGGACAACCCATTTTTACCTTTTTACAGTTTAGTAGAATTCATACAATAACTGTTTCAGAGGTTTTAAAAAAATATGAATGGGATGATGCAGAATTTTACCAAAAAAAATCCGACAATATGAAAAATTATGACAAAGCATTCCAACAATCAGTGGTATACGCAAAAAAAATAGTTCAAACAATTGAAGAACTAGGAAAATCTACTGAAACTGTCATAGTTTTTTTTAGTGATCATGGAACTGGTGTAGGTGAAAGATTTGGAGAAAGGAATTATGGGGTATATACATATGAAGAAACAATACGAACATTTCATCTTTTTCTAGGTACAGGCATTGTAAAAAATCATGTTTGCGACAAATTAGTAAGTTCATTACAATTATTTCCAACAATCATGGATTTATGTCAAATAAAATTTGATTCTCAAACAAATCTACCAAGTTTAATGCCATATTTTGTTGGTAATTTAGATACTAAAATTGAACTTCCATATGTTTTTTCGGAAACTGGAGGATTGCAAGGACCTTTTCCCTCACCAAAAGAACCAAATGTTTTCTGTATAAAAAATTCTAGATATAAATTAATTTTCTTTAAAACATCTAAGGAATGGAAAATGTTTGATTTGATTAAGGATCCTAGAGAAGAAGAAAATATTTTTGGTAAGCAGATAAAAGAAGAAAAAGTATTACAAGATAAATTAACCAAGTGGATTAACAGATAATTGAGAGTTAGATAACACAACTCAGAATAGCAATATGCTTAAGAACTGGGTGTATAATGAAGTAAGTTTCACCAGCATCAGGATCCTGCTTCAAAAAATTCTCATTTAATAATAAACTACCTTTCAAAACATCTATCATTGTATCCGAACGAATATGAGCATCAAAAATATCATCAATGAAAATATGAGACGGTTTTGAAAAAGATTTTTGATGAATTATTTTTCCCGCATCCAACTTTTCATCCATTACATAAGCGGTTACACCGCATTTATCATCATTGATTATACTATAATAGAAACACGTACTACCTCTGTAGAAAGGGACGAGCCCAGGATGAAAATGAATGAATCGTGGACCAGATGAAAGTATTTCTGATTCAAGTATCCCACCTCCAGTAAATATGTAAAAGTCTATCCTACTTTGTTTTATAAAATTTCTTAACTCTAAATTATTTATGTCAACAAAAGGAAATTCTTTAAAATGCGTATAATTTTCATTAAGAATAGTTTTGACAGACTTTTCTATTCTTATCCCATACAATTTTGCTTGATTGATTTCTTTATTAGAGAATTTTTTTTCTTCTCGATCATCATTCATGAATATAATTTGATTTAATTTTATTTTGTTGTCCACTAATTTGCTCAAATATGCCTTTGATCTTACATCAGGCGTTAAAATCATTCCAATTTTTTTCATTTTTTTATTCCCTTTAATTTGCAAAGAGTAAATATGTAATTCAACTCCTTTTGTAACACAAAGCAGAACAGAGATTTTTCAAAATTATTATTAATTTTATTATGTTGTGATGAAACTGTATCGTTAAGTTTTAGAGATGTGTTAAGAAATTTTAGATTGTTTGTTTGTTCATATTTTAATAAACAACAAAGTGATAGAAGTATGTAATTACATAATTCAGTATAATTTGAATCGATTTCTGTAAAATTTGCATTATATTGTAAGCAAAGCAGTTTTTTTATTTCAAATTTTTTTATTAGCCGATTAAGAATTTTTTTGTCAGTTTCATCAGATTTTCCTGTTTTTAATCTAACATATAGAAACGCTAAGAGGTTTTCAGTATCATAACATTCTGCATTAAATGTGAAATTAGATAAATTTGGTTTATTCTTCATAATATTCATTAAAACGCTTTCATAGTTTTCAAATAGGTCTTCTTTTTGGAAAATTTCAATATTTTTTACTCTAGATTCTTTATATGATTTCAAAAATTCTGGACCAACATATTTTGACATTTGATAGTTTTGTGTATCTTCAAGAAGGTTTTTTGATGCATAGGAGTACAATTTTTTTACAACCTACCGTTCATTAACAACTAAACCTTCTACTTCCTCTGTAAGATAAGAAAATATCTTTTAGGTACATTAACAGGATATTCAGATTTAACAATCCTTTGTTCTAACACATCAAAATTCTTTTTCATGATTTCTAATTTAGATTCGAATTTTTTTAAACCATTTTCAGATAATTTTGGAAATTCATTCCTATCTATAATTAACCATTGAAATTTTTTATTGACTGACAAAACAATTGAACGGAAAAATAGCTCTATTATTATAAAAGCCACAAATGTCATAATAATATAAAACCAAAATTCCATAAAGAAAATTCATTTAGCACGTATTAATTTTCTTGTATGAATTTAATCTAAGTAGTCTGATTAAATCAGATTATTATTATGTTAAATTCATTTTATTAAAAAATCGTATTAAAAAATAGTGCAATTGATATATTTGAAAAAAATACAAAATTTGATGTTTTATCAAAAAATTTGTCAGATCAATAACAACAGTCACTACATATAACCTAATTTTCTTAATTCTTTTGAAATTTTTTCTTCTTCCTCTTTACTAAGTGTATTATCTAATTCCAAAGTATTGTTTTGTATGTCATACAACAATTTTTCCATTTTTTCAATTATGGGAAGATTATTTTTTGAAATATTATTATTTTCATATGGATCATTTTCTAGATCATACAAATGAACATCCTTTTTTGGGTTTTTGGAATTTCTAAAATACTTGTATTTGCTTGTTCGCATTCCAATCCTATCTAATGACGATTCTTTTTCATATGGAATTGTATGTAAAAAGATCGCTTTTTCTGTCATCGGTTGGTTATTAATCAATGAAACTAAACTTGAACTATATTTAGTATTATTTTGCATAATTCCCACAAGCTCAAAAATTGTTGGGAAAAAATCCAATGTAGATATCTGATTTGATATAATTTTGGAGGGTAGTGTTAAACCTTTTAGAAGAAATGGAATATGTAACAATTCATCATGTAATGATAATGTAAAATGTGGATCTCTAGAACGTTTTTGGTATGGAGTCAAATCTTTATTAGAATAATTTAGTTTGGTTTTTCCTATTGTTCTTTTTAATTTACCCATAACTTTTCCACCTAAATTATGTGTAGATTTAGGTAAAACACTTCGTCCTATACTTGTCGCAGAATTAAATTTGGGCTCAAATTTAAATGAACTTTTATCTTTGAATGGAATTCTTTCACCATGATCAGAAGTTATTATTAGAAGTGTATCATCAAAATTGATTTGAGCAGAAATCTTCTTCAACCAATGATCTATTGATGATGCTGTTTGTTCATACAATGTGTTACCAAATTTTTCAGATTGAAACTCTTCAATTTTTAGTGGTTTTTTACCCTCTTTTACTGGATGTAAATCAAACACATGTAAATAACAAAACCATGGAGATGTATTTTTTAATGAGTTTAACAATAATGAAATTTTTTTAGTCATTCCTGTTGCAAGAGTTTCAGGAGGAGGACCTGGATCATAAGTATGATTTTCATTTTGGAAATAATCAGTAATAGGTTTAAGAGATGTTAATTTAGGAATTAGACCACTAATGTAATAACCAGAATTTTTTAGTTTTTGTAAGTGATTATCTTCTAATAAAATTATTTTTTGTGCCCTAATACCAGTCTGAAATTGATATTTTGAATTTAACATACAATTCAATGATATCATTGTTCCATCTGCAGAAGAAAAAGTATTTTTGAAATATACTCCACTAGAGATCAAATAATCTAAGAATGGTGTATGTGATGTTTTATCTACACCAAAACATTGATCATGTCTCAATCCATCAACTAAAATAAATAATATGTTTGGACGCATGTTCATCTCTCATATTCATGGAATTTTTCATAGTTAATCTCAAAAACTTTGATCTTTAATGTCTTAAAACCAAACTCATCTGAATCAAAAATTTTCTTTAGATATGGGTATTGATTATAATTATAATATAACTCATCTGTAAATGTATGATGTATTCCTTGTTTCTCATTCGCAATAATATATTTTAAATCGTGTTTTTCCCCATCAGAGATTAATTCTTCTAATGTTTCGCCATATGGCGCACCTGAGATTTTAAATGTGTCGGAAATTATACTCGAATTAATTTCATGACTTTTGAATTTTTCAGGTGATTCGGTAATTGTCAAGTATGTAACATAATCCAAGCTTCCACCCCAATCCCTTAACACTACTCCCTGTAAATTATTTAATGCAAATTCTGAAAACTCTAATTTTTCATTATCTAAGACATGATATGGTGTTCCGTATCTAATCATGAATAGAGATGAAAGGAAAATTACTGTTATGATAATTATTATTAAGAAAATATCTTTTTGCTTTCTGGAAAATGAAAAAGTACTCAGCCCGTACTCAGTTACTCTTTGAATTGGTATAACTGAAAAAATCATTAAAAATGGTAGTAGAAACAGCAGATGTCTTTTATCTGGTATAATTGCCATAACTATTGTTAAAGATGCAAGACTAACCAAAATGAAGATCCAGTTTGCCTTTATGTAATTTGGCTTTTGGTCAAAGGCTCTAAAAGAAAATATTATTCCGAATGGAATTAAGATGAATAAATATGGAAATGATAGAGCTGAAAGTAATTTAAGATCATTGTAAAAACCTTGCAAAATAAAAGTCTGAACGAATAAAAATAATCCATTTTCATCAATATAGTCAAGCGCAGAGTGAGTTGTCTTCTTAGATATCTCACTAATCAGTAATTCAGGGCTTCCAGCAAAAATTACTTTGCTATAAACCGAATAAAATGGGTCTCCAAATTCTTCATTACGTTCTGATAATACAGGTGAAATTACTAACAAAAATAACACTACGCCAAGTCCATAGTTTCTTAATAAATTAGGAGATTTTCTTAGCGTAATGAAGTAAATGACTGTAATCACAATGAATACAAAAACTCCATTAATTCTTATCCAATAAGCAATTCCAGCCAAAAACAACGAAATTATAACAAATCTTGTATTCTTGTTTAAAATAAAATAAAATGAACCTATTATAGCAAGATGAAATAACGGCTCAGATAGTCCAAAACCAGAATTGTAATTAAGGTGTGGTTCAAATGCAAAAAGACTTGATAGAAGTAAAGAATATCTTGCATCAAAAAACTTTCGTCCTACCAAATACATCATAGGTATGGAAAATGTAGCTACACCAATACTTAGTACTCGTATTGTATTAGAATAATCAAAGAAATTTTCCGAATCTATGAATCCAAAAAATATGGATACGAATAACGACCAACCCATGCCTCTATGTGATGATTGTGAAAAATCACCGTTTGTGTGTGCAATTGCATTAAGTGTATAACCAAGATTATCCGAATATACTGGAATAGAAAAATCAACTAGATATAATTTAAAACCTAATGAAATTAAAGAAATTACAATTAGAAAACAAATAATTAGTTTCTTATTCATTCTTTTTTCAGTTATTTTTTTAATACTTCCAAAAAATAAACTCCTTAATAATTTGATAACTCAATTGAGCACCCACATCTAAAGGCCTCATTATTCTCTCACCACCAACCCTAGCAGGCTCTCTACTTTCAATTTCATAAATTGGTATATTGCTTTTTGCACATCGTATACAAATTTGTTGTTCAATGTTCAAATATTGTGCATCCGTTTTCAAATCATTCCATATTTCTCGCTTCAAAATTCTAAAACCATTAAGTGCATCTGTGTATTTTCCTCCAAAAAAAGTATTTACTAGAAAAGTAAACATGTTATTTCCAAATCTGTCAAGCCATCCTGCATCATCACTTTGTGATTTTTTTCCAAATCTAGAGATATGAACTATATCATGGCCCTCTTTAGATTTTTGAATTAGTTTAGGAATATCTTCAGGCAGATCATTTCCGTCTGGGCTAAAAAACATAACATAGTCTGATTTTGTTGCGTCTGTACCAACTCTACAGGCATTTCCTTCTCCTTTATTATGCTGATGTATTACATCAAATCCTAGTTCTTTGGCCCTTTCTACAGTTCCATCAGTTGAACCACCATCAACAAAAACTATTTGCTCCGCCCACTCCTTTTTCACCTGTGGCATAATTAGATTCACACCAACAATTTCATCTAAAGTTAAGACAAAGATGGCTATAGACATAGAAATCGCTTTTTTTGATTATTTAAAATTGTTCTTACTTATCAATAAGGAAGAATAAATCTAATTTTATATTGCCAAATCTAATATTAGAAATTTACCTAGTGATAAAATTATAACAAAATATAATTCCTTATTCTTAAGATAATTATTATGCGAATGGTAAATGTAGATAAAAACATCATAACCAAATTAAGAGAATCAGGAATTTCAGATGAAATGAAAAGTATAGAATCATCAGATTGGATTATTTATGAGACAATAGATAATGAAATTATAGGTGCAGCTGGTATAGGCGGAATATTTCATACTTCAAGTATCAACATTCATGAAAAATTTAGAGGAAAAGGATATGGGAAAAAAATACAGAAAGAATTAGTCAATGAAGCAAGAAAAAGAAATTATTCATTTGTAACAGTTTTTGTAGATCCTAGAAATGATTCATCTATAAAAATGCATGATGAATTAGGCTATAAAACAATGTTTAGAATACATTATTCTAAAGATATTATTCAGGATATCAAAATAATAATTTTCAAAAAGAGGGGCTTCATAGTAAAAAAATTTCTCAGGTGCTTTAATACAAAAATTGGTGTTTTTTTATTGGCATGTATTTTAAAAATTTCAAGAAGTTTATTTAAAAAAATGATCGCATATGATGAAAAAGCAGTTCCTATTCCTGATATAAAACAGATAATCAATAATTTTGAAAAAATTTAGAAATATATAAAAAAAATAAACCAGTTCCTAATTTTCAGGTTTGATATTTACGCTTTCATGTAATATTCTATTATTTATCAAACCAGATTCTAGTGCTGATGCTATCTGTTCTATAGATTCTTGTGGTTTATGTGTAGTGTAATAATTTAGTTCTGATTTGATTTTATCAAAAGATACTTTATAATCACGCGGATCATTTTGGCTTTTGATTTCTGATATCTCCGCATCAAATCTTTCTGAAACCATTTTAGCCAAGTTTATTTTTTTGAAGTTTTGATCGTTTGAACCAACGTTAAAAACATCCTTTTTTTTCATTTTATCATGTTGTGTCAAAACTAAAACAATTGCCATAGCTATATCATCAACATGAACCATGGGTCTCCATGAATTTGCACCATAAAGACTGATCCGTTTCTTTTCCCAAGCTTCATAAATAAACTGATGGAGTAATAGATCAAATCTTATTCTTGACGCCATGCCATACGCAGTTGAAGCTCTTAAAACAACCGTAGATAATTCAGGTAATTCATTTAACAGAATTTTTTCGGAATTTACTTTTGTCTCAGAATAAAGTGAAATTGGTTGTAACTCATCACTCTCTATAAGCATTTCTTGATTTTGTCTTAAACCATAATTGCTACAAGTTGACATCATAACATATCTATCAATACCTTGTTTTTCACAAGTCTTTGCAAGATTGATATTTGCTTCAAAGTTAATTTCTTGTGCCTCTTTTGCTCCTACTAGTGCAGCTAAATTTACTACAAAGTCAACACCATTTAGAATCTTGGGAAGATCAAACGTGCGTAAATCTCCTTTAATGAAAGAAAATTTTTTAAAATTAAAAAAATGGAATAGTGAATCTCCACCATACATCAAGTTATCAAATACTTTTACATTAAGATCAGTATCACTTAGTAATCTAGAAACTAATGCAGAGCCTATATAGCCTGCACCACCAGACACCAATACAGTTTTAGATTCTGACATTTTAATTCAAAAAATTCTTAATTGTATCACAAACTCTCAGTATGTCTTCATCAAGCAAGAATGATGAAGATGGTAACCACAACCCTCTTTCAGAAGCCTCATCAGTATTCCTGAAATCACCATCAATATTCTGATAGGGTAATAATTTGTGTATTGGGGGATAAAACTTTCTTGTTCCGATTCCAGATTGTTTCAAATGCTCTACTAATCCCTGTCTAATTTTTTCGTTTGGTAATAAAATATCTACAAACCAGGGAACAGTTGTTTTTAGATCAAGATCAACAAATTCAATTTCAGGAATACTTGATAAATTTTCCTTATAGAGCTGAAACATTTTTTTGTTATGTTCTATACGATGGGACAATTTTTTCATTTGTGCTATTCCAACCGCTGCTTGAAATTCTGTAAATTTAAAATTGTAGCCCATTTCAACATGGTCAAAGGCATTCTCCATTTGATGTTTTTTATCAACATCTCTACCAAAATCTTTAATCATTCTGAATTTTTCATATAGTTCCTTGTTATCTGTTACAAGCATTCCTCCTTGACCAGTTGTGATAATCTTGGGTGTGCTAAATGAAAAGATCCCAACATCACTATAACAACCAGTATGTTTGCCACCGTAAAAAGAACCTATTCCATGACATGAATCTTCGATAATAAAAAGACCTGATTTTTCTGCAAATTCCTTCAAGGATATAAGATTAGGTGCTCGTCCATTGAAATCCACCGGCATTATCGCTTTTGTTTTATCCGAAACCTTTTGCTTAGTCTTTTCTATATCTAGACAGAGGTTATCTTTTTGAATATCAACCAATGAAACTTTCGAGCCAGCTAGAATTACTGAGTTAGGTGACGCTACAAACGTTAGATCCGGAATAATAACTTCGTCCTCTTTTTTAAGTCCTAACCCTTGTATTGCAATACATAAGGCTACTGTTCCACTAGTTGTAGCTACTGCGTATTTTCTGCCGACAAAATTTGCAAAATTATTTTCAAATTCTCTTGTTTTTTTTGATTCAGTATACCAACCAGAATCAATAACGCTCAGCAATTCTTTTTTTTCTTCCTCTCCTAAATTTGGTTCGAATTGCTGAATTTTTTTCATGATCTTGTTCATTTGTTATGTGGAATGCTCTAAAAGGAGATCATCTTTAATCTTACCAGTAGTTTTGTGTGTATTTAGATACCACTCAATTGTCTTTGTAAGACCATCTTTCAATGTGAATTTTGGTTCCCAACCTAGTAATTGTTTTGCCTTAGAATTATCAAGTGCACGACTTAAAACCCCAACTGGTTTGTCTGCTTCAAAAATAAATTCTTTGGGTTTCCAATTAAGAATTTCAAAGATCATATTTACAACTTCTTTAATTTTATAACGAGTTCCTGTTCCTAAATTTATTGCTGACCCATCTTCAATCCGCTTTTCAGCAGCTAGTAAACAACCATCAACAATATCTTCAACATATGTAAAGTCCCTTTCTTGATTTCCATCTCCCCATATTTGATAGGGATCCATTTTTTCAACAGCTTTATAGATCAGGGCAATTATTGCATGCGTTTCATTTTCTCTAGGTCCATAAGCTGTTACAAATCGTAATGAGCAACCATTTAACCCATATTGTTTATGAAATGCCCTCATCTGTATTTCACTCATTAGTTTTGCCCATCCATATTCCATATCGGCACTAAACTTTCCATCAAGATTAGTTATATCGGAATCAGTTTCCCTTAGTTTGTAATTAGAACCAACTTTATCTTGAAGCTTGGTTGGATATACACAAGCAGTACTTGAAAAAATAACTTTTTGAACATTACTATCGCTACAAGCTTGAAATACATGATGATCAAGAGCTAAATTTGAGCAAACATCAGCAGGATGAGTATCAATATATCCCCTTCCGCCATGTATTGCTGCCATATGAAATACATAATCTTGATCTTTGAACAGAGTTTTTAGAACATCTTTTGCGTTATACTCCAAATTATGGGTTACAAATTTTACTTTATCTAGAGATTTAGATAAATTTTCTAATGTCCCACTTGACAAATCATCAAGTACAGTTACATTAGCATCGTATGAAACTAGCTTGTCAACTATATGACTGCCAATAAAACTTGCTCCGCCAGTTACCAACACATTTGATTCATTCCAAAAGGATTCATTAGACACGATGAGACATTTTTTTATAATTTCTATATTATGGTTTCTACATATTTCTTTTTTTAAAATACTTCTTAAAACTATTTAATATGAAAAATCATTCAAAAACTGTTCAATGTCTTCAGTCAAAAAATATCAATTAAATCCCATACTTTCTGATGAAAGAGGTCTGTTTTTTGAAGTACTGAATAAGATAAACATATCACATGTTATTGTTACAACGTTTAAAAAAAATGCGATACGTGGAAATCAATATCGTAAAAACATGGATCAGTATTTTTTTCTTACATCTGGCAAACTTAAATTAATTACAAAGAAACCGAATGATTCTGATGATAAAAAAGAAATGGATATGATTCAGGGTACTATGGTTTTCATTCCAAAAGGTATTGCATTTGTTACCAAGGCAATTGAAGACTCGATCTTATTAGAATTATCACCTGATCATTTTGATCCTGAAAATCCAGATATTAATAAATACAATATAGATATTTGATTTATTCAAATTATTTTTTGAGTCGTCTCATAGTCTAACAGAAAGAGGACATTATATTTTTACCCTATATAGATAAAAATGATCTCATTTCACGAACATTTAATGGTTAACCCTATTTGGGAGTAAGTTTCTAAAAATTAAATGGGCGTTATGTACATTATAGTTTTTGTTTTTATCGCCTGTGCTTTAGGATCAATCGTAACTGTATGGGGAGCTGATAGTGCACTTCCTGCAAATTTTTCG
>JYMV01026454.1_pt1 | contig 15666 bp, 12 predicted proteins | sample 338911 | NCBI WGS metagenome assembly JYMV01 (sample SAMN03354496, study PRJNA234377) | hydrothermal vent metagenome | biome: Deep sea; feature: Hydrothermal plumes at the Eastern Lau Spreading Center, Western Pacific Ocean; material: Seawater | place: Tonga | collected 2009 | depth 2000 m m
CTTCTACTAACTTATTTTTTTCTTTATTAGCGTGGGTTGGAAAGTCAGAACTATTGTTCGCAATGGCTGTGCTGCTGGATGACCTCACTAGCGCATTTGCTACTGTAGCATTTGTCGCGTTTATTTCGTTACTTGTCGATAGAACCTATACCGCGACACAATACGCTCTGTTGGCATCAATTGGTACAGCAGGAAGAACACTATTCGCAGCGTCTTCAGGGACTATAGTAGACGACTGGCTCTACGGGGACTGGGGAACCTTTTTTGTCATTACCGCGGTAATGGTGATACCGTCTTTGGCCATACTGTGGATGATAAAAAACAAACTCAATTTAGGCCAAAAAACCTAACACGGTTGTGATCAAACTTGGATTTGTTTAACTTTTTCCTCGCACCTTTCTAAACGCCTGTGGTTTTCTAAGAACTTGGTAATAGGTCTAAATAATTTATCCGTATACTCCATTTATCGCGTTTTTGACGGCGGAATCAACAGCATCCACTGGTATAAAATGCATCTCACGGCCTCCATAGTCTTGGGCTTTTATTATTGTCAGTTTAGGTGTCATGGGTTTGAATTTAGCCGGTGACGTCCGCCCAAACAACGAAACGAGTGGCTGCCCACCGACCGCACACATGTGCCCCGCTCCGGAATCATTGGAAACGGAAACAGCAATTCTTTTTGACAACGCTATCGTCCATTGCGGTTCATGCTTCAGCTCATCCTTATGATTGCCGTCCTGAAGTGGGAAGATTGCTTCAGGTACAACGGCAGCGATTTCTGGACGCCAGTATGTTTCCTGAGGACCCAAAAAGAAAACAGGAACTCTGCCCGCAGAGGTTTGTATTTGTGCCAGCTGAATAAATTTCTTTAACGGCCAGCATTTTGGTTTTCCTCCAGAACCTGGCAACAATCCAACGTATATGGGTCCTTCGGGAAGTAACTGTTGTGTAGCTGGAAGTAATGACGGCTCTAATTGTAATGGTAGCGTATTTGGTGTTTTGATTTTTTGATCGGTCGCTATTTCAAGAAGGTCCAACATTTGACGCTGCATGGATTGTGGGAATTTATAGCCTGGTGGTGGTTTTCGGCTGGAAAGAAAAAAGTTGCAAAATGGTGAAATAAATTGACCATGCCTAATACGGCAAAGAACAAGCGTAGCAAGGGCCACCCTTTGAGTGTCAAAAATGATATCAAAATATCTACTATTCAACGGTCGCCTGAGAAGTTCCTTTGGGCTTAGCCCAATCCCGGCGTTCTCTATAACTTCGTCAAGAAGACCTTTTACAAATGGTGCCATATTGCCCGCGTAGACACTCGTATCTTTCCCGGCAACCCAAGTTATGTGGGCACTAGGAAACGCTTCGCGCAAGCTCCGCACAAAAGGCAGTTTTAAGAGACTGTCCCCTATCCGGTCGAGACCAACATAAACAAGAACTGATTTCGTTTCTGTGTCCATGCACTTCGGGTAACATATGAAACCCCTCACGCAAAGGGGTCCGTCTTGATCACGAGCTGTTTTGCACTCATCATCTACCCGGCCCAAAAGATTCTGTAATGATAATAAAATTGGAGACCGGTTGATTCCCCAAAATTAGTTCTTTAATTTTGAAGTAATCCCGAAAGGAGGTTTTGGTAACATTATCTCAAATTATGTGTTCGTTTTGAATAAACCCCCCCAACTCGGTGTCCTCACCCTTCAAAAACGCCGTTACCAATTATTTCCAAACGAACGAGACCGTAACTAGGGTGGCTGTGATATATTCAGCTAACCAATCATTTAACTGACAAACAAAGAAACTTTAACCCTTGCTAAAAACACAAAATTCAATTTCCGACCCCAATATTACTTCTCAGGAACAGGGAGCAGAAGTCTCCGTCACCAAGGCGGTTACTCCCATGATGGCTCAGTATCTCTCAATCAAGCGTCAAAATCCAAACTGTCTTTTGTTTTATCGTATGGGAGATTTTTACGAATTGTTTTTTGACGACGCTGTTAAAGCAGCAGCAGCTCTAGATATAACTCTAACCAAACGAGGGAAGCATAAAAGCAAAGATATTCCAATGTGTGGCGTCCCGGCCCACAGCCACGAGACCTATCTTTTAAGGCTCATAAAAGCTGGTTTCAAGGTCGCTATTTGCGAACAAACCGAAGATCCCGCACAAGCCAAACGTCGGGGGCCAAAGGCTGTGGTTAGTCGGAATGTGGTGCGTATAATAACTCCTGGAACACTTACTGAAGATACGCTCTTAGACACTCGCCGTAATAATTATCTCGCGGCTCTTGCAGAAATCCAAGGGGACCTGGGTCTCGCCTGGTTCGATATGTCGACTAATGCGTTTCTACTCCAGGCAGAAACTGAAATCACGTTACCTTCCGCCCTGGCAAGATTAGAGCCCCGCGAGATCCTAATATCGGACAACCTGGTAAAAAAAGAGGGGTTTGCTGAAATTTTTGAACCCTGGCGAGAAAATCTAACCTTGCTACCCCACTCCCGATTTGACAGCACAAACGCTGATAAACGCCTGCAAAGCCTTTTCAGGGTTAAAACCATGGATGTCTTTGGCCGCTTTTCAAGGGGGGAATTGGCAGCAGGCGGGGCTTTAGTCGATTATATACAGCTAACTCAGGTGGGCCAGATGCCCCACATGACACCACCGCGGCGCCTTAAACGCGGTGAAACAATGGAAATCGATCAAGCAACACGTCGCAACCTCGAGCTCGCCGTATCTCTAACTGGCGAACGCAAGGGCAGTCTTTTGTCAGTTATCGATCACACTCAAACCGGGGCTGGTGCTAGAGCACTGGCAGCGAGACTATCCGCACCTCTCACCGATCCGGTAAAGATTAACCGCCGGTTAGATGCTGTTCAGCATTTTACGGACAACCGAAAGCTCCGCGAGATTATAAGAAACTATTTAAAGGCATGCCCTGACCTAGAAAGAGCGCTGTCGCGAACCACTCTAAACCGAGGGGGCCCAAGAGATCTCGCATCAATTCGTGACGGATTGACTTCCGCCGCCAAAATTCAAGCCGAAATAAACCTGAATGAGGCACCCGAAGCAATTCATCAGGCGCTCAAAGATTTAGGTTCCCACAGAAAATTAGTCGAAACGCTCAGCTTAGCGCTGTCACCAGACCTTCCTTTCCACGCTCGAGACGGCGGGTTTATTGCACGCGGCTATTCTCCCGATTTGGAAAGTCTCCGCAACCTCCGAAATGAAAATCAAACGCTGATACTTTCTCTCGAAGACAAATACCGCAGAGACGCCCTCGTCCAAAACCTAAAAATCAAACACAACAATGTTCTGGGATACTTTATCGAAGTAACCTCCCGCCATGCTGAACAGCTGACCGCCGCCGGTTCACCATACATTCACCGTCAAACCATGAAAAACGCCATGCGCTTTACCACTGTAGAGCTTGGGGAATTGGAAGGACGCATGTCAAGCGCTTCAGAAAAAACACTGGCTATGGAACTTCAATTATTTGAAGGTCTGGTCCAAAAGGTTTCATCTCACTCAGAAAAGATATCTCTCGCTGCCACAGCCTTGGCTTCCCTTGATGTTGCAACGGCTTTGGGAGAATTGGCGGTTTCTGAAAATTATTGTCGGCCAAAAGTGGACGATAGCTCAGACTTTAACATTGTTGGTGGCCGCCATCCAGTTGTTGAACACGCCTTATCTCTAGCTTCGGGAACCGGACAAGCAGCAGGATTTGTTACAAATGACTGCATACTTACAACAGACAAACGGTTGTGGCTACTTACGGGTCCAAACATGGCCGGTAAAAGTACTTTTCTTCGGCAGAACGCCTTAATCTCTATACTTGCTCAAATGGGATCATTTGTGCCGGCAGAATCGGCCCATCTTGGAAGAGTAGACAGGCTCTTCTCAAGGGTTGGGGCAGCCGACGATCTTGCTCGCGGCAGATCCACGTTTATGGTTGAAATGGTAGAGACGGCAGCTATCTTATCCCAGGCAACTGAGCGGTCCTTCGTAATCTTAGATGAAATCGGAAGAGGGACAGCTACGTTTGATGGCTTATCAATCGCTTGGGCAGTAGTAGAGTATCTGCATGAGGTTAATAAGTGCCGTGGGTTGTTTGCGACTCATTACCATGAACTAACTAATCTTACATCTAAACTACAAGCTCTCGCTTGCCACGCTATGCAAGTAAAAGAATGGAAAGGCGATGTGGTGTTTTTACATGAGGTCGCCCCAGGCACAGCCGATCGTTCCTATGGCATCCATGTGGGAAAATTAGCTGGTTTACCGCCACCTGTAATCAAGCGAGCACAAGATGTCCTTTCAACATTTGAAAAAGAAAATCGCACTGGCGCAGTTAATGAGCTGGCCAACCCGTTGCCATTGTTCGCCGCTAGCCGCGAACAATCCGTGGGGCCAGAACCTTCACGAATAGAGAAAAAACTCGACAAGATTTCCCCGGATGAATTGTCACCTCGGGATGCACTTGAGCTTATTTACACACTTAAAAACTTGGCCATGGATCAGTGAACCGTAAAGCTGTAATTTCGCATAAAGGAAACTTTAGAGAAATATTACGTTAAACCTCTTTAGCAGAAATAGTATTACCCAACAAGAGATCAAAGACTGGCGACCCTTTTGCTATTCAAAATCTGGGTTTGATTTTTAATAAAACAACAGGTTTTTATTAATTGCCCGGGGTTTCTTAAATTATCATGTTGTTATCAGCGGACAGCATTTAATTTTTTTGTTTTTCTTGTATAATTCAGTCTGGTCCACGGGATGCCTTTCATGGCTACTTTATTATGAACGCTATTATTAACCCGAGAAGAATAATTAACCGTCGTGCGTTAATCGCTGAGATTAGTCTTGGTTTAGAAGGAAAATATTTCGACCCACCGATGCGTTCGGGCGTCGTTTCACAGCTGAAGGTCGCTCTTCAAACTGGATATATTGAAATCCGGGAGCGCTTTGAAACCAGCGGAAATAGTTTAAACACGCTTGCTGAAAACAGTCTCTTGATCGACCAATTGGTGCGTGTGATTTTCGACATCGCCACCGATCGTGTTTATCCCGTTGCAAATCGCTCTACGTCAGAGCGACTAAGCGTGATTGCTATTGGAGGCTACGGGCGTGGCGAACTTGCACCACATTCAGACATCGATTTAATGTTCCTTCACCCATATAAACAAGCGCCTTATATCGAACAGATCGTAGAATTTGTGTTGTATATGCTTTGGGACTTAGGGCTGAATGTTGGTCATTCAACGCGTTCTATAAATGATTGTATCCGTCTTTCCAAAGATGATATTAAGGTGCAAACTAGCTTACTAGATGCCCGTTGGTTATGGGGAGAACAACGGCTTTTTCGTGATTTACAAGAGCAATATAATGCGGAAATAGTGACTGGTCACGGCCCGGGTTTCGTCGAAGCAAAGTTGAGAGAACGCGATGAACGACTTAAGAGAACCGGCGACACTCGCTATGTATTGGAACCCAATATTAAAGAAGGTAAGGGCGGTTTACGTGACCTCCAAACACTCTCTTGGCTAACCAAGTTTCTCTACGGTGTCTCGAATTTATCGGAACTCGAAGCGTTAAATGTGTTTACGTCCCAAGATGTAAATCTTTATACAAAAGCTCATGACTTTCTTTGGACCGTCCGTTGCCATCTTCATTATTTAGCCGGGCGGCCTGAAGAACGCCTTACGTTCGACGTGCAGAAATGTATCGGAGAGAAAATGCATTATGCCGACCGCATTGGCGTGAGCGGTGTTGAACGATTTATGAAACATTATTTTTTAATGGCCAAGGACGTTGGGAATCTTACACGTGTGCTCTGCGCCGTTCTTGAAGATCAGCAAAAAAAGAAATCGTTTTTCACTATTTCTGGTCTGCCAAGGCGGCGTTCAAAAATTAACGGTTTCATATGTGACCAAGGGCGAATTACTGTGGAAAACGACAGATCTTTTCGTCAAGACCCCATGAAGCTACTTCGCATTTTTTCAGTGGCCCAGGATCAGTTTTTGGATCTTCATCCGCATGCGCTAAGACTTATTAGCCATAACCTACATTTAATAAACAGAGCGTTTCGCGAAAACCCGGAAGCGAACGCCATATTTCTTCGAATGTTAACCTCAAAGAAAGACCCTGAAACCACGCTACGACGATTAAATGAAGCTGGGGTGTTTGGCAAATTTATCCCAGATTTTGGGCAGATCGTCGCTCAAATGGAGTTCAGCATGTATCATTCATACACTGTTGACGAGCATACTATCCGAGCTATAGGCATACTATCCCGTATTGAGTCTGGGCACCACTCCCAAGATATGCCGAATGTCACCAAGGCCATGAAAGAGGTGCATTCCCGTCGCGCTCTTTATGTCGCGCTGTTTCTTCATGACATAGCAAAGGGTAGGGGGGGTGATCATTCTAGGCTTGGCGCCGACCTGGCGCTTAACCTGGGTCCGAGACTGGGTCTCAACGCCGAGGAAACAGAGACTGTATCTTGGCTGGTGAGAGAACATTTAACAATGAGTGACACAGCCTTTAAGCGTGATTTCGATGATCCTAAAACTGTTAAAGACTTTGTGGGAATTGTCAAATCAGCCGAACGCCTAAGATTGCTGACTGTCCTAACCTGCGCTGATATCTGCGCTGTCGGGCCCAAAACTTGGACTAGCTGGAAATCGAGTCTTCTGCGGGGTTTATTTCTCAAGGCCCTTGAATTCCTGTCGGGTGATGTAGTTGGAGAAAACAGAGCAAAACAAATTATCCAGGCGAAGAATAGGTTTCGAGAGGGTTTAGTTGACTGGCAAAAAAATGAGGTCGAACAACACGTTTCTAATGGTAGCCCCAGCTATTGGCTAAGCTACGATACGGAAACCCACATGCAGCACGCAAAAATTATTCAAAAAGCTAAACGTAAAAACATTAGTGTACATATAGAATCACGCCTCAACGAAACTTTTGATTATTCCGAGATCACCGTTTACGCCCCCGACCATCCGGGAATTTTCTCAGAAATTGCCGGTGTAATGGCACTATCAAACGTTACTGTCATGGACGCTAAAATCGCAACGATGGCAGACGGCATGGTCTTAGATTCTTTTTCTTTTATCGAGACTGCAAGCCAAGCCGTTACTAGCCCTGACAAAATGCAAAGGATCGCCGATCGAATTGAAAAAACACTCGCTGGTGAACTTAATATTGAACAGGAACTAAAAGCGGCATCGTTAAATAACTTAAAAAAATCTGAGGAAGCGTTCACTGTTGCATCAAGAGTAATCGTTAACAATAATGCCAGCTCATCAGATACTGTAATTGAGGTCAACGGTCGCGATCGCGTTGGACTTTTATATGACGTAACCGCAACATTAACGCGGCTTGGGCTAAAAATTTCGAGCGCCCACATTACAACTTTTGGTGAAGAAGTGGTCGACACTTTTTACATTAAAGATGCCTTCGGTCTGAAGGTGTCCCATAAAGAAAAGATTCAAAAAATACGACAAGCCTTGCTTAAAGCCGTTCCGGCAAATAATCCTAAAAACAAATTTCCTGGCGAACAATTAATTTCTCCTACCCGCTAACGCCGCGCGTGGCAAAAGGATATATAGGCGCCCCATTTCTTTCATTCGGCCTGCTCCCTGCCTGGCCCGTCTGCCAGCTCCCCAGAACAGGTCGGCCCGAACGACCCCTTTTATCGCGCCGCCTGTGTCCTGCGCTATAACCAGTCGACGCAACGGGACCCCAGGAAGCAAAGGATTAATGGTATCTAACCACACGGGGGTACCCAGCGGGACGAAACGCTTATCTGTCGCCAAACTATGGCCTGGGGTCAAGGGTATCCCCTGCGCACCAATTGGACCAGGACCCTGAATTGCTCGAAAAAAAACATAGGACTTATTCTTATTCATTAGGGCTTGAGCCTCTTCCGGATGCCTCTTAAGCCAACTTCGGATTGACTGCAGAGAAACCTGCGTTTTGGTTAAAACGCCTCGAGCGACTAGATCTCGACCAATTGCAAAATACGGTTGGCCATTTTTCCCGGCGTAACCTACCCGCGTCTGTTTCCCATCAGGAAAAACTACCGAGCCCGAACCTTGTATATGTAAAAAAAAGGCTTCCACCGGATCATCAACCCAAAGAAGTTCTAAATCCCTGCCTTTAAGTGAACCCTCTTCGATTTCAGAGCGCTCTTCATAAGGCACTAACTTAGAGTTTTTGACCTTACCCACTAACTGTTCGCCTTTCCATTTTTGTCTAAAGACCCCGAGGTCTATCGAAACCAAATCCCCCGGTTTTTTGTATAAAGGAACCCAAAATCGGCGTGTCGGTTTGCGAGATCCAAGTAAGTGTGGTTCAAAATATCCGGTTATTAGGCCATCATCATTACCTTTATTGCTCATTCGATACGGGACAAAGTAGGTTTCAAAATATTTTTTTGCATTTGCCGGCGTTAAGTTCGGTTTAAACCTTCGGGCTTTTTCACAAACTTCGTGCCAGTGAAACCCACGACCGTAAACTTTGCTTGGAGCCTCTGTTTTATTTTCCAAAAAAAAGGCGTCCGCGGGTAGGTTACGCCGGGAAAAATGGCCAACCGTATTTTGCAATTGGTCGAGATCTCGTCGCTCGAGGCGTTTTAACCTTCGGGGTTAACAAAAGTAGTTTAGGCGGGGATGAAAAATATTGAGAACAAGACACCAGAGGAAGGACAAAAAATATTATTTCTATCCATAAGATGCTTGTAACCGTTTTAGTCCGGACCGCGGGTGGCAACAAGCGCCCAATTTGGATCATGAGCCTTTGTATCCCTCGCAAATGTCCAGATATCAGTAATTTCCGAGACACGTTCGGGGTTACCATCCACCACCTCACCTTCTGCATTTTGGGTTACATTAACTTGTTCAGAAATGATTTTCACTGAAATATGGGATACCTCACCATCCATATAAACTTCTAGCAAAGCGACATCAACTATACGAACAAGTGTGGTTTCTAACGTCTCTTTTGCGTTTTCACGAGATGTAATAGCTTCAGAAAAATTTCCCAGAACTTCCGTGCTTAATAAAGATCCCAACTGCTCCCGGTCCCCGGCTGCGAAGGCTTTAATTATTATTTCAAATGCTGTACGGACTCCCGCGAGAAATTCAGCCCTATCAAAATCTGGTGAGGCTTTCATTATTTCTGCAAGGCCTACGTCGAGACGCTCTTCTTCTGCCAAATTAGGGTCTGATTGTTGTTGGTTTTTTAATTTTTCTTCGACTTCGTCTGGTTTTTCGGGTTCGGGTACTATTGTAGGTTCATCTTCTTGCGAGGGCGGGCGCCGTTCTGCACCAAAAACCCCCTTAGACCGACCGGAATCTCGGTGGCGACCCAAAACACTACGCAACCGCAGAATAAGAAAGGCAGCAATCATCGCGAATAAAACGATATCTATAAATTGAAAACCTTCGCCCATCATCCTTCCAATCTCAAATTAAGCCGCTATCTCCCCGACGGAAAAATAATAATGGAGATTAAACGCAAGACACACCGGGGTCTAGTCACAACTGCTCAGGTCTATTAAGTTTTCTATTAATTACACCAAGAAAGAACTAATAGAATAGCCATACGCTTACATAGGCTGTCTTGTCTTTGAGAACAAGCGAGACGTAATGGGAGAGTGCCTGATTGGCACAATATACGTGGTTGAAAGAGACTGTATTACATAAAATTTTTTAATTATTTATAAGCCTATGCCCATTATCACGACCCTAAAACCCCAATTCATCATCCGATGTTTCGTTTCCTTCAAACCAGACCAAACCTAACCCCCTATATTAAATTCAGGGTGGCGATAATATTGTATGCATCAAATAATAGTGTTACGCATCATGCCAATTATTTGGAACTAGTTTTGCGCTACTGCTCTGGCTTTATACAAAGGAACCTCTCATGGCAGATAACGATAATGATGATGATACAATCCCAACCGACCGTTTTTTTTCACCTGAACCAGAAGACGCAGATAGCAATATATCGGAGCAGAAAGATGTCAGCGAAGATATCTCTCTGATGATTAACGGCCAGTATACCAAAGACCTATCATTCGAGGCTCCAAACGCTCCCGATGTCTTCCCGCTCCTTCAAAATGAAATACCGTCTATCGAAGTAAATATAGATGTTGAAGCCAACCCAAAGGGGGATAAAATTTATGAAGTAGCCCTAAAAGTTAGGGCAGAAGCACAAATCCAAGAGCAGCTTGTCTATCTTTGTGAGGTTATATATGCAGGACTGTTTACCGTTAATGTGGCTAAAGAACAAATTGGACCCGTGCTTCTCATTGAGTGTCCCCTGATAATTTTTCCATTCTTGAGACGAATTGTAGCTGACTTAACAGGGGATGGTGGTTTTGCGCCACTAATGCTGGCACCCATCGATTTTGCATCTCTCTACCAACAGCGAATGTTAGCTTCCCAAGATAACAAGCCAATAGAAGATAACAAACAAGAAGTTTAGACTGATTATCTGTCTTTATATGCGAATGGAATGGTAAACAAAGAACTTATTTGGCCTTCGACGTTGCACCACCTTTGCTTGGCGACGAGGAATCTCTCGGGCATGACACGGTGGTATCAAAACGTAATGGGGTTGTCGCCTCAAATACTAGCAGATAATCTGGTCTGGCTTTCAGGTTCTCAACGCAATATGTTACTGACGCGTGGCACACCTGGTACGCTGCGTTTTGCCGCCTTTTCGGCGCACGATGACAAACACCTCAAAAACATAAAAGCACATTTGATTGCCCAAAAACTCCATCTTAAAAAACTGAGTTCACCTCTCTTTAAAAACAGTTGCTTTGCTTTCGTGGATCCTGATGGAAATAACATTCTTTTGGGTTTGCCAAAGTCGTTGCGTGGAAAACCAGAAATATTACCTGGCCGCTTACAACATGTCGTGTTTGCCACCAACCAGTTAAAACGAAATGTTGCGTTTTATACAGATACTCTGGGATTCAAAGTATCAGACATTGTTCGCGAGGACACAACCGGAGAAGATACTGCCTGTTTTCTAAGAAGTGATAAAATGCATCATTCTATCGCTTTTTTTAGAGCCCCTAAAACCAAACTAGACCACTTTGCTAACGAGGCAGACTGCTGGAATGACATTCGAGATTGGGGAGACCACTTTGCCGCGAACAAAGTGGAAATCGTCTGGGGGGCGGGACGACACGGTGCCGGGAATAATCTTTTTATATTTGTTAGGGATCCCGATGGAAATAGCCTGGAAATCTCTGCCGAGCTGGAAATGTTCTCATACAATCAACAACCACGGATTTGGTCACACGGACCCCGCCCCCTTAATCTCTGGGGCGAAGCGTGGATGCGAAGCTAGTGGTTTGTGCCAAAAGACTACGAGTATAAACACCGCAATTACCTAGCAACGTAGCCTATTTATATACAGGGTAGGCAAAACTTGGTGTCTCTCCGATCACGTACATCATTGTTCGTTCTAATGCCTTCCCACACCAATCAAACGTGTTGTTTCCGGTTAGATGTTCCAGATTGGTTTTGTTATTTTCGCCAAAAAGCGAGCGTGGGCCTTCAACTCATCGTCTTTTACCGCAAAGTTTCGGGTGTCGCGGCGGTTACCATCTGTGGCAATTACTTCGTTTGCGATCTCTTTGGTCGACAGTTCAAAGCCTTGCTGCTTTCCACCCACCAATTCTAAATAAACTAAGGCAAGAAGATGGGCGTCTAGTAGGGCCCCATGAAACGAACGAGAAGAGTTGTCGATGCTAAACCGCTTACACAATGCGTTTAAACTAACGGAAGCGCCCGGAAATTTTTCTCGGGCCAGGCGAACGGTGTCTATCGCCCGTTTAATCTTTAAGGCTGGTTTGTCCAACCGCGCTAACTCGGCATTAAGAAACCGTAAATCAAACTCAGCATTGTGTATTACCAGGGGCGCCACACCGATAAATTCTAAGAATTCATCTATAATATCTGACATGATAGGAAATTCTGACAGAAATGCTTCAGACAAACCGTGGATTTGAAAGGCCTCATCAGGCATAGGGCGTTCAGGGTTAACATACTGGTGATAGGTCGCCCCTGTAGCGACATGGTTAACCAACTCAACACAACCAATTTCCACAATTCGATCACCATTATCAGAATTGAGGCCCGTAGTTTCGGTGTCCAAAATTACTTCACGCATAAAAAGTCTCTTCTTATTTGACGCACCAACTACCGACCTGGTGGCCAGTGAGAGCCAGGTAACGTCAAAACTATCCTAATGATTTTTTGAATAGATTGAAAACTTATACGCTTCCCGAGCCCAGAGGGAATAATAAAATCCGCTCGATCCCTTTTTTCTTGGTCTTGCATTTGGCGTTTGATAATACCTCTAAACTTTGTTTCCGTCATATCGCCTCTCCCCATAACCCTAATTTTCTGCAGAAACTTGGGAGCAGTGACAACAGCGACAGCATCACAGTTTCGTTCTCCACCAGTTTCAAAAAGAAGAGGTATGTCAAGTACAGCTAAAGACTGTCTATGGTTCACCACAGATCTAAGAAAATTTCTTTGTTTGTTACGCACCAATGGATGGATAATTTCCTCTAATGTTGAAAGCGCCCCGGCATCTCCAAAAACAATTTCTCCCAATTTATTTCGGTTTACCTGACAATCTATAACTACTCCTTTAAAGGCTTCTCCTACCATCTCCACCGCTTCGCCATTTTTTTCCAACAATTGGTGAACCACGCCATCAGCATCGAAAACACAGATTTTTTGCCTTCGGAATACCGCAACAGCAGAGGTTTTTCCCATACCAATCGAACCCGTGAGTCCAAGTATAAACATCCTAAACGCTACAGATTTTCCGACATAAAGTTACGCAATTCTACATTCACGTCAGGCTTTGTCCCAAACCACGCCTGAAATCCTGGGCTAGCCTGGTGCAGGAGCATGCCGAGACCATCAACCACGGCGTTTCCACGAGCCTTTGCTGCAACCAACAGTTGTGTTTCGGTGGGTGTGTAGACTATATCGTACACAACGGCTTCTACAGGTAATTTGTCCAAGGCTATATCTAATTCACCTTTTCCAGTCATCCCGAGGCTAGTCGCATTAACGAGCAACCGCGCGCCCTCTAAAGCGCTTTCTCGGTCCGACCAAGGAACGGTGGTAATGGACCGACCTAGTTCTGTAGCAAGGGTCCTTGCTCGCATCCCTGTTCTGTTTACCAAGCGGATTTCCGGGACGCCTTCATCAAGAAGCGCAACACACACTCCACGGGATGCTCCACCAGCTCCCAGAACCACGGCCGGCCCAGTATCTGCTCGCCAACCAAGTATGATATCACGCATGTTTTCTAAAAATCCGTAGCCGTCAGTATTAGTACCGAAAAGTGTTCCGTCGGCTTTTACTATTACTGTATTAACTGCACCCATCCGTCGAGCAGTGTCATCTGCGACATCCACCACCGCAAGTGCTGTTTCCTTATATGGTAAAGTTACGTTTACGCCCACAAACAGTGTGTTTGGCAAGTTTTTTAAGGCTCGAGGAAAATGACTTGGTGGAACAGATAGGGGTAAATATGAACCATTTATTCCGTATTGACTTAACCAATAACCATGGAGACGCGGCGACAAAGAATGGGAAACTGGCCAGGCCATAACACCAGCTAAACTTATCTGTTTTGATTCCATTATTTAAACACGCCGTTTTTCGTTCTAAGAAAGTCAAGCAATGGGAGTAATGGCAACCCCAAAATCGTGAAATAATCCCCCCTGATACTCTCGAATAGTTGAATACCTATATCCTCTAACCGGTAAGCTCCCACTGAAGCCTGAATATTGTCGCCAGCTTTTTCCATATAATATTCAACAAAGTCATTGCTAAAATTTAACATTGTCATGTCCGCACGGTCTGTTTGGCACCAAATAATCTCACCCCCTTGCGCCACACAAACAGAACACGTCAGGTGATGCGTTTTGCCCCGGAGTTTCATAAGATGCTCTCGGGCTGCCTTTTTCCCCGCGGGTTTATCAAATAACACGCCTTGACATTCAAGAACTTGGTCGGCTCCTATAACAAGGGCGTCAGTAAAGTCGGAAGAGACCTGCCTAGCCTTGGTTTCTGCTAAGATTCGCGCTAATTTCTTAGTCGACACGTTTCCTGCTTTTTTTTGATTACAACTTCATCTACGTCTGGGGGGCGGACGAAAAAATCCACGCCGGCCCTCTTTAAAAGCCTAGATCTAACCTGGCTTTTAGAAGCTAGGATTATTTCAGGAACACCACTATCCAATGTTTTTCCCTTGGTGCTGAGAGAGTAAATTTATAATACCCGCCGCTGTTTCTTCTATTGAACGGCGAGAAATATCGATCACCGGCCAGTTTTGTTCTGTGAATAGCCTTTTCGCAAAAATGACCTCTCTCGCTATAACCTCGGGATCAACGTAACTGTTTGAATTTTCTTCATTTAACATACGCAAGCGGTTTCGCCTTACTTGTAAAAGGTTTCTTTCATCATTAATCAGTCCGACGACAAGGGGGGATGTTGTTGTTGTTAGCCCTTTAGGTAACTCAACATCCAAGATTATTGGAATATTGGCAGCCTTTATTCCCCTGTTTGCGAGGTATATGCAGGTTGGTGTTTTAGAGGTGCGAGAAACACCAACCAATATGACCTGGGCCTCTTCAAGATTCCATGCCATTTGGCCATCATCATGCGTCATAGCATAGTCCAAAGCGGTAATGCGCTCGTAATATTCACCATCTAACATGTGTTGGCGACCCGGGCGCGCCTGTTCCTCAGTTTGTAAGAAATCCGTTAAGGCGGACATAATTGGCTGCAGCACCGAAACACAGGGAACCTGCAACTGGCGACACGCTACCTGCAGGCGTTTTCTGACGTCTACGTTTACCATAGTAAATAAAACAAACCCTGGGTTCTGTTCGATGCCTTTTATAACCTCCTCAATTTGACGTTCATTACGAACAAGCGTCCAGATATGTTCCGTGGGTTTAGCACCCTCAAATTGTGCCAAGCAGGCGCGCCCAATCGCCTGAACAGTTTCACCTGTAGCATCAGAAATGAGATGTAAATGAAACTTCTCCATCCGACGGTATCTGCTATGTGTATTTCTTAGGGACAAACATTGAATAATAAATTTATAACTCAGGGGTTATCAAACTATCCCACCAACCAATTAATTTATCCCTATTCTCTAGGGAGGTGTATTAAGTTCTCAACATAGTATTTGTCTAGGTAAAACAAAATATTATTAAATGTAATCCACTAGATTTCCACAAAACGCCAGTCTTTATAACGAATTAAAAACGTTAGACAAAACTGTTAAATCACCAATATTATTAATTGTTAATAATGTTTTCTACACGAACCGTTTTAATCTCGAATTTAGTTGATAACTTCAATACAACTCTTAATCCCTTGTTTTCACCGGACAACAACAACAACAATAATACAATTTAATTTTTTATGTTTGTTAGTATCAAATTGTATAACTAGACATTCATATCATAAATCTTTTCATCCAATGCCGCTAAATAACATTTAACAAATGAAAAATCTTTTGCGAACACTCGGTGGTGAAGTTATCGATCCTCCCCCAATCTGGCTAATGCGGCAAGCAGGTCGACACCTAGAGGAATACAAGAAACTGAGGAA
>JYMV01034313.1_pt1 | contig 15666 bp, 9 predicted proteins | sample 338911 | NCBI WGS metagenome assembly JYMV01 (sample SAMN03354496, study PRJNA234377) | hydrothermal vent metagenome | biome: Deep sea; feature: Hydrothermal plumes at the Eastern Lau Spreading Center, Western Pacific Ocean; material: Seawater | place: Tonga | collected 2009 | depth 2000 m m
GGGCTCGCGCACGCCAGGACTCACCACCAGCGAGAGCGGCGAGGGTCGCCTCCTGGAGGCCGCGCATCCTCAGGAGTTCGAACTCCTTTGCAGACGGGGCTCTGGCGGCGAGCCTGCGGTAGATTCCGACCGCTTCTACCCAGGGGAGATCCGCGTGAACTTCCGGCCTCCCCTCATCGGTAACTTCAGAAACCACCGTGTCCTCGCCGTCGATCTCCGCCAGCGCTGGTGCGACTGCTGCTGGAACCGGAGGTGGAGGTTCGAGGTTCGTCTCTGGCGTTTCTGGAAGTGGCGTGGAAGGAGGCGCCACCGAGGTTCTCTCCGGAGTGGGAGAGTTCGGGGTGGTGCTGAAATTTTCGCGGTAGAGGAAAGCGACGACGGCGATGAGGAGCGCCACCTTGACCGCCGAGCGGAGAGCAGTAGACCCCCGCCGGGGGTGCAGGTCGATTTTAATCGTCGCCTCGCCGAGGAGCACGACCTCCTCCCCCGTGAGGATCATCCGCCTCTCCAGAACGCCGGTGACCACCAGTCCATTTTTCGAGTCGAGATCGGTGATTCGCCAGCGCCCCTCTGCGATCCGTTCGATGCTGGCGTGACACTTGGAGACAGAAGGATGGTCGAGAACGATGTCGCAACCGGAAGACCGGCCGATGGTGAGGGAGTCACTGGTGAGCGGTGCCCGGATCGTCTTGCCAGCCAGTTCGATCTGAAGCTCAGGGAACTTCATCTTCAGCCTCCCCCCGTGGGAGAACTGCTGCAATTCGATCGTAGATGGGGCAGATCAACTCGGTCTCCGTCCCTTCCGCCGCATCAAGGAGCACCCAGCGTCGGGACATCGATCGTCGAAGACTGCCAGGCGGCCACCGCAACGGCTGACGACGGGGGAGCGCCCCTCGATCTCGGGAGATGAGGCCTTTCCCCGGATCGGACCTCATCGAGAGTCACAAACTCGAACCGGTGCATGCCCTCGGGGAAAGGGGAACCCTCGCTGGGAAGAGCCGGCTGCTGCCTTCCTTCCGGTTCACATCGAGCCGGAGGCATAGTAAGGGTTCTCGCCGGAGGCGTGATCGGTCGAATCGTGAATCGCCTGTATTTGAGGAACCTTCTCTCTGAGGAGGGACTCGACTCCCTGGCGCAACGTCGCCGCCGCCATTCCACAGCCTTGACAGCCCCCTCCCATGTGAATGAACACGTCCTTCTCCTTGACGTCATGCACCTCAATGAAGCCGCCATGAGAAGCGACCATCGGGTTGATCTCCTCGTTGAGCAGGTTCTGGATCTGGATGAAGAGGGCCTTCTCCTCTTCGTTCATCTCGCGTGCCTGGGTCGAATGGATCCGATCCAGGTCGGCGAAATGCTCCTCGATGACTCTCTTCGCCGCCTCGGCGATCCTCCCCCACGGCTCCCCGGGAACCGGCTTGAGAAGGGTGATCGTCCGGTCCTGCATCAGTACTGCTTCCAGCCCTCCGATCTCCAGGAGCTGGCGTCCGAGAGGAGATTGCTGGGCCTCCTCGACGGTGCTGAAGTACTCAGGAGTGCTCGCGACCGCCCTGCTGGTCTTGATCAGACAGGTGTCGGAATCCTGTGCCACTTCCTCGACGACGATCTCGATTTCGGAGCCCATCCTGCTTCCTTTCCTGGAGATCTTTCGGCAATCAGACAGCGACCATCTCCACCGATCCATCATACTTCGAGGCAGCCCGTCTCTCCACCCACAGTTGTCCACCAACAGGGGTTAGGGAACAATCCTTCCCGTGTACCTCCGATGCGACTCAGCGATCAGAGAAGCAGACCGATGCTTGCAGATTTCGGCACCGCCGGGGGATACCTCGCTCCTGGCAGGGTTCTCGCACGCCCCACGCTCCCACCTGGGTCTCCCTGATCTCCACTACTGGCGGAGGCCTGGCAGCAATCGCCTCCCGGTGAGAACTCGATGGTGAAGCCCCCGAAGCGCTGTAACCGGCGCTGGAAGAGATGTTCGAGGCGGTTTTCGAGGAGCGGCGAAAGACCCTTCCGGACTAGCGATTGCGCTGCCTCTTCGGCCGATAGGGGTACACCCATGATGCCATCGCGTGGGGGCTCCGTGACTGCACCCAGACCCTGCCGCGGCCGCTGAATCGCAGGAGCAACTGGTCGGAGAAGAGGAAGGAGCGGATCTTCCCCGATCTCGAGAGGCGATACTGGAGAGTCGGCTCCCACGCCACGGCATAACCGTTGTCCACGACGTACTCCCCATCGACCTCGACCATCTGGATGTCCCCGTAGGCGTTGAAGAAGAGCTGGCCCTCACCGCTGAGGCGGAGGATGAAGAGCCCCTCGTTGAAGAAGCCTCGCAGCCCGTCCCACTTGCTGTCGACCTTGACGCTCTCCTCGGAAGCGAGGAAAGCCCCCTTCTGGAGGAACAGTTCGCCCGAGAGATCGAGGTTTGCGATGTCCCCCGGGCAACCGGGCACGAAGGAGACCCGGGCTCCGTCGACAGTCGAGATGTAGGTGTTCTGGAAAAAACTCTCCCCCGACAGGATCTTGCGCTTGAGCCCGCGGAAGATCCCCCCGCGAGTGGTGGTCTCGACATCGATCTCGGGATCCATCCACGCCATCGCACCCGATTCGCTGACGATTTTCTCGCCTGCTCCGAGAGTCACTTCCAGCCGGCTGTAGCCTGGGTTGCAGTCGATGCGATGTTCCATCGTCACCCTCTCTGCGGCAGCATCGGGCCGAGTCTTCGACCCAGTTCAGGGGCGGAATGAGACTGCACCAGGATTCGACCGCTGCCTGTGAATCTCAGCACGATTCCCTCTCCAGCCAGGAAACTCTTGATCCACGACCCGCCCGCCTTCGTCGCCCGGAACTCGAGTGAGGACTCGAAGGCGACCACCTGACCGCTGTCGACGGTCAACTCTCCATCGACCTCGATTTCGCGGATCGCGCCGAAGGCGCCGACGACCACCTTGCCAGTCCCCTTGAGTTCGAGGAAGAAGAGGGACTCGCCGCTGAAGAAACCTCGCATCCCCTGAAAGCGCGCCTCCATCGAGACATCGCCACACGCCACCAGGAAGCTTCCACCGGTCGCCATCCAGGTCTGGCCAGCGAGGTCGATGACCCTCACTTCCCCCGGCAGCGTTGCCGCCAGGCCGACCTCGCCGGAGGCCCCTTCGGTGATGGTGTAGGTCGACTGGAAGAAGGTGTCTCCGCCGAACATCCGCTTGGCGGCTCCAAAGATCCCGCTGCTTCCCTTGGCACGCGCCTGGATGTCGATGTCGACATTGGCGCTGGCACGGAACATCGCCCCCGAATCGGAAACGAGATGCTCTCCCGGTGCAAAAGTCACCAGCACCGACTGGAAAGCTCCCCCACGGATCGTTTCGATTTCCATCTGCAACTACCCCTTGCAGAATCCTGTGAGCCACCCCGCGGTCGCGCCGAGATGACGAGTCTGCAGCCAGATCTTTCCCCTGCCGGAAAAGCGCAACACCAATCCCTCACCGGAGAAGAGGGTCTGTTTGATCCCGCCCATGCCGGTGAGTTTGAAGTCGACCGACGGCTCCCACGCCAGGGCGTGACCGTTGTCGGCGATCAACTCGCCATCGAGGTGATGTTCGATGATGGCCCCGTATGCACCATAAAGAAGATCGCCAGTTCCTGACGCCTCGATGAAGAATGCTCCTTTTCCGGAGAAGAAGGCGCGGAATCCACCGAAGATGGTGCGCAGCCGAATCCCCTCACTGCATCCGAGGAACGCTCCCGAAGTCAGGATCAAAGTTCCCCCCTCGAGCTTGAGTTGACAGAGGGTTCCGGGAAGTTCAGGCGCGACGGTGAGGGTGCGCTCCTGATCGGAGGAGTATTCCGTGATGAAGAGCGACACCCCGCCGAGAACTTTCCTGATCAGAGAGGCGAAGAAGCCTCCGAGAAGACGGATCCGCATCCCCAGATGAGGATCCATCGTATTCATCGCCCCGCTGACGACGCGAAACCGCTCCCCTGGAGAGAGGGTCAGGTGCGCCTCCCCGAAATCAGGATTCCCGCTGATCGATAGTTTCAACCTGTCTTCATCCCTTCAACTCACGCGCCCCGGGCCTCTACCCTCGACATCAACCAGTCCCAGAACCCGGCTCTCAAGGCCAGAGCCTTGCGCATTCCTTTCACCAGGTCGAGACGTCCCTCGGCGGTGGCGGCAAAATGCCTGGAAATATCGAGGAGGGTCGCCTGGTGATGGTCATCGACCGCTGCATGTAACGGGAAGAAGACCGTATCGGAAGGTTTTGCACCGAGAAATTCGAGGGCCGGCAGAAAGTACTGGTACATCGTGCTGACAACGTTCTCGGTGCCGAGGCCGAGAGCACCGATCGCCTGAGCGGGTGAGCCTCCGGAAAGAACCGAGAGGAACATCTCCCGCCAGCAGACCACCTCGATGCCATCCGAGTCAGGGTCGAGGGCCTCGACTCCGGCAGCGTTACAGAATCGGAGGAAGAGAACCGGGTGAGGCACCCCGTTCACCCACTCCGGCTCAACGCCGATCTCCGCCAGTTCATCCAGTTCTTCCTGCCCGTAGATCCCCGATTCCTCGGTCAGGTTCTCCATCAAGGCGAGGCGATGCTCGGGCATTTCGAGGCGGCCGATCACCGTCGTCAGGTAACGAGGGAAGTGTGCAGAATAGCCGTAATACTGGCGAGCGAAGTCCTTCAGCGCCCAGACCATGTCGGGGAACGTGCCCTCACTCAAGGCGATGAGATATGGATGATTCACGGCTCGATGACTGATCGCTTCCTGAGTCACCCTGGTCAGGAACGCCTCGACCATTTCCCCTTCAGAATCCTGGAGATGAGTTCGCCGGCTTCCTTCGATGGAGCGGACGAACTCCATCAGCAGTTTGGGAGAATCTCCCAGTGCTCGCAAGAGTTCGGGCCGTTCGACCATGAGAAGATTCGTCGGCTCCTTCGTGGTGACGCTGGCTGTCCGGGGGCGGCGGTCGATGAACGCGATCTCACCAACAACGTCGCCAGCCTCGATAGTGCCGACACTCTCGTTGCCACGCGTGACCTCCACGGACCCAGACTCGATGTAGTAGATACACTCATCGAAATCACCTTCGGTGATGAAGGTCTCTCCTGCGGCAAGATCGAGTTTGCTTGCAACTCCCCGGAATATTCCGGCGAACCTTGCCGGCAATCCCATCACCACCATCATGCCTCCACTCAATTCCCGGCCAGCCGAGGTGCTCCTCCCTCGAGAGAGGCAATCCTGAGCGCTCCATCGGTAGCATCGCAGGAATGTCTCGACTTCGCACCTCACTTCCATCGAGATTTCCACCTCTGGCGGTGCCAGGACACCTTTCGAGCCGGGAGCTCGAGACCTCTCCCGATCAAGAGAGTTCTCCTTCGGACACCGGAACCATTCTCCAACTGGTCAATGTCTCCCACCCCTGGAATCGACCCCAGTTCAGAAACCCCCAGCGACCCCCTGAGGCCCACTGAACGGCTTCACAACCCCTGAGTACTCTCGATCTGGCCGATGGGCAGGAGTCAAACCTTGAGAGGCTATTAGGTTGATGTAAGTTGGAATCGCTGGACCGGGTCACAAGCACAATTTTACTCCCCCGGTCGGTAAGTCCCGAGGAGGCAAATTATGATCACCCTTCTTTCACTGGCGCACCGATCTCGAACGGTGGCATTCCTCTTTTTCTTTTTCCTGAGCACTCTCTTCACTGGAGCCATCATCTCCGAAGAAGGGCTCGCAGCCCCGCTCACCTTCACTTCTCCAGCCCAGGGGAGCAGTGTCGACGGTCCCAACTTCAGGCAAGCCCAACTCTTCTCTCCCGAGTACCTGAAACAGAGGACCTACACCACCTCGGTTTCACCGAAATGGATCGGCAAGACCGATCGGTTCTGGTACAGCTTCCGCACGAGCACCGGAACCCGCTATCACCTCGTCGACCCGAATGCGAAGACAAAGGTGGCTCTCTTCGATCACCAGAGGCTAGCCAGCGATCTATCCCAGGCACTCAAGAAGCCACTCGACGGCAGCAACCTCAGCCTCGGGAGCGCCAAGATCGATGAGGATGGCAAGAAACTCAGCTTCGTCATGGAGAAGACCAAGTTCGAACTCGAACTCGCCACTGGCGAGCTGGTCGATCTCGGGGAAGCGTCGAAGGAGGAACTGAGCCGCCGGAGATCGAGAGGGTCCAGGCGCGGCAGTTCATCTCAGCGCGGCTCGAATCCTCCAGAAAAGGACCCGAGGGCCCATCGAAATTTCTCCCCTGACCGGACTGCATATCTCTTCGTCCAGGAGTTCAACCTCTACTACGTCGAGGCTTCCGACGAGGTGAAGGAAGAGATCAAGGCCATCGACGTGAGGCTGAAGAAGGAGAAAGCAGAGAAGAAAGCAGCAGAGAAATCGGGCTCGACAAAGGTGGAGAGCGGTAAACAGGAGGAGGAACAGGACTCCGGCAAGAAGGATTCCGGCAAGAAGGATTCCGACGAGAAGGACTCCGACAAGAAGGACTCCGACAAGAAGGACTCCGACAAGAAGGACTCTGACAAGAAGGACTCTGACAAGAAGGACTCCGACAAGAAGGTCTCCGATAAGAAGGACTCCGATAAGAAGGACTCCGACAAGAAGGTCTCCGACAAGAAGGACTCCGACAAAAAGGTCTCCGATAAGAAGGACTCCGACAAAAAGGACTCCGATAAGAAGGACTCCGATAAGAAGGACTCCGACAAGAAGGACTCCGATAAGAAGGTCTCCGACAAGAAGGATTCCGACAAGAAGGTCTCCGATAAGAAGGTCTCCGATAAGAAGGTCTCCGATAAGAAGGTCTCCGATAAGAAGGTCTCCGATAAGAAGGATTCCGATAAGAAGGTCTCCGATAAGAAGGATTCCGATAAGAAGGATTCCGATAAGAAGGTTTCCGATGAGAAGGACTCCGATGAGAAGGACTCCGACAAGAAGAATGAGAAGAAGGTCGATGAGAGAGAGAAATGGGCTGACGACATCGACGAGAGCCAGGCGATCCAGCTGACCGACGACGGTGAGGAAAAATACGAGTTCTCCCGCCGCCGTAGTTCCAGGCGAGGGTCCGAGGTCCAACTGGAAGAGGACGAGTTGCTGGAACTCCTCCAGGCGGGCGAGGCCGGAGCCTTCCGGGAAGATGACGATGAGTCTGTGAGGGAGGAAAAGGGGTCGACTGAGGAAAAAGGTGGGAAGGGAGAGGAGGGGAAGAAAGAGAAGGAAAAGCCGAAGTCACGCCCCAGTGTCAACTGGGCACCGGACTCCAGCGCCTTCCAAGTCACCCGTCGGGATTCGCGGGGGGTGGCCGAACTCTACCTTGTGAACTCCCTCTCCGAACCCAGGCCTACCCTGGAGAAATTCGAATACTCCCTACCAGGGGAGGAAAAGATCACAACCAGCGAGATTCACATCTTCGATCGCAACAGGAAAAAGTTCTTCCCGATCGAGAGGAAATGGAAAGACGAGGGTTACCAGAACCTTCACTGGCCCAGAACTCCAGCTTCCGACCCCGACTCCGATGATAGCGATGTGGAGCCGGACGTAACCGGCTCGGGGGACGAGCTGCGCTTTCTCCGACGTGACCGCCTGCTGAGAAACGTCGAACTCTGCTCCATCGACGTCCGCACAGGAGAGGGCGAGGTCCTTCTCGAGGATGGTTTCGTCGGTGCAAACATCGCTCCCAAGAGCGTGCGCTACCTGAAGAAACGCAACGAGATGATCTGGTGGTCGGAGCGCAGCGGGTGGGGCCACTTCTATCTCCACGACATCGATGGTGAGTTCAAGAACGCCATCACCTCTGGTTCCTTTCGCGCCAGCCAGATCGTAGAGGTCGACGAGGACAAGGGCCTTCTCTACTTCAAGGGGAACGGCCGCGAGGCGGGAGAGAACATCTATTTCCAGCACCTCTACCGGATCTTCCTCGACGGAACCGGACTGACGCTGATGGACCCCGGCAACGCCAACCATCGTTCAGTGCTGTCACCGACACGAAATTTCGTACTTGATAATTGCTCCAGAATCGACATGGCACCGATCTCCCTCATCTGCAGTGCCGATGGTACCGAGGTGATGGAACTGGAGGAGGCAGATCTGTCCAGGCTCACCAAAGCGGGATGGAAAATGCCGGAAACCTTCACTTTCAAGGCAGCGGATGGCGTCACCGATCTCTATGGCAACATGTGGAAACCCTTCGACTTCGATCCATCGAAGAAGTACCCGATTATCGCAGAGGTTTATCCGGGACCCCAGACGGAAGGGGTCAGCCACTCCTTCTCCGCTTCCAACGGGCGTCAGCAACTCGCCCAGATCGGCTTCATCGTCGTTCAACTCGGCCACCGCGGTGGAACCCCTGGACGTTCCAAGGCATATCACAGCTACGGCTATTTCAACCTCCGGGACTACGGTCTTGCTGACAAGAAGGCGGGCATCGAACAACTCGCAGAGCGGCTACCCTTCATCGACATCCGACGGGTCGGGATCTTCGGTCATTCCGGCGGCGGTTTCATGACGGCGGCAGCGCTGCTGCAAGAGCCCTACAACGATTTCTTCAAGGTCGGAGTCGCCTCCTCGGGCAACCATGACAACAACGTCTACGGCCGCCACTGGGCAGAGAGATACCACGGCCTGAAGGAAGTAGCCGTCAAGGAAGAGAAGAAGACCAAGGGCAAGGAGCAAGGCAGCGACGAGTCCGAAAAGAAATCGGCCCGTGCCGATGACGACGAACAGAAGAAGGAAATTGTGAAGGATGAGGGGAAGGAGAAGAAGGAAGAAGAGGACAAGGACAAGGACAAGGACAAGGGTAAAGCGAAGACCCAGTTCGAGATCCATGTTCCGACCAACGCCGAACTCGCCGAAAACCTGAAGGGCAATCTCCTCCTCGTACACGGCGACATGGACAGCAACGTTCACCCCGCCGGCACGATGCGTCTCGTCGATGCGCTGATCAAGGCGAACAAGCGCTTCGACATGCTGATCTTGCCTGGCAAGCGCCATGGCTACGGGGAATACTCCTCTTACTTCACCCAGCGCAAGTGGGAGTTTTTCGCCGAGCACCTCCTCGGAGACCATCAACCCGGGGCAAATATAATGGAAAAGGACTAGAAACCTGACTGGTGCAGTCATGGGGAGTGTCGTGTTGTCCTGTCCGAAACAAGATCAGTTCGCTGCGAACTCGTCGAACGAATTGAGTCCAGGGAGGCACCCATCGCGATCGTTTGCTCCGGGTACGTGGGCCCCGGTGGAGGTCAATCTCGACAGGACCGCCTCTCCCCTCTTGCCTCCTGAATGTAGTTTCGAGACGGTCAAGCAAGCGATCATGGAGTGCATCTCTGCGCCGATCGTCTAGGATACGGCCATGAAAAAACTCATCGCATTCTCAGTGCTGGTCCTCCTTTCATCGTGCTCCTTGCCAGGATCTCTTTACCAGTCCTCCGATGATCCGCTTGCGCTCTTCAACGGAAAGGACCTCAGTGGCTGGTACCCCGACGTGCCCGCCGCTGACAACGGTGTCAGTGTTCCGCCTTCTTTCGTCGTGCGTGATGGGTTGCTCGTCAGCCAGGGCAATCCGCAGGGGCATCTCATCAGCGAGGACTCCTTCAGCAACTACCAGTTGACGGTGGAATACCGCTGGGCGGGGAAGCCGGGAAACTGCGGGATCCTGGTCCACGCCTCGACGCCCCGCCGTCTCTACTCGATGTTCCCCCAGTCGATCGAGTGCCAGATGCACGCCGGCAACGCCGGTGATTTCTGGTGCATCGGCGAGGACATCACCGTCGAGGACATGGTCGAGCGCCGGGGTCCCGAGGAAAAATGGGGCGTCGACGGGGGGAAGAGGCGCCGCATCCTCAACCTCACCGATGACTCGGAGAACCCACCGGGAGAATGGAACCAGATGGTGATTCGCTGCCAGGCGGACACCGTCGATGTCTGGGTCAACGGAGACCTGGTCAACCAGGGTTACAACTGCACGGCAAGGAGTGGCCAGATCGCCATCCAGGCGGAGGGGGCAACCGTCGAGTTTCGCCGCGTTGAGCTCTCTTTACTGCCCGCTGACCCAACAAGAGGACATTGATGTTTCGTTCGACGCTGTTGTTGCTGCTACTCTTCAACCTCTTCGGCGCTCCTTCGATCCTCGCACAGGACCATCCGACCAAGGCCTCCCCCTTCGATGCAATCCGCTGGGTCGAGCAGGAACCGCAGGTACAAATCGAGGAGAAGTGGTACACCCCCGTTGCCATCGACGGTGTCCAGGTCGAGAAGATCCTCGAGAAATGTCGAATGCGATGGCCCGGCCAGCTTCAGAAACGCTTTGCCGAGGATCTGATGGAAGCGATGGCACTGCTGGGCCATGAGCCTGGAGATACCGTCACGCTGCGTCTGAAACCCATCGAGACGGCGGCAGAGATCGTGCTCGAAGGAATCCCCAATACCCTCGGCAAGCGGAAACAACTGTGGACAGACCGAAACAAGGATCGAAACCGGCAGCCAACTCCGCTGCGTCTCCCTCCCTCGTGGCTGTCGAAAAAACAGGTCGAGCAAGAGATCGCCACCTTTACCGCCGCACTCAGGGATCAGTTCGCCTACCTGCACCTCAAGGGGATCGATCTCGATGAGGCGATCGAGCAAGAGGTGCATCGGCACTATTCACGCGGCCTACCGACGCGGATGCCCCCTGTCGATCTGGTCATGATCCTGCAACGGGTGCTGATGCAATTCGGCGATGGCCATGCCGATATCCGCAGCAGCAACTTTCGCCTCGGAGAGGGTGAACCGTTCAACCCCTTCCTGCTCGATGATATCGATGGAAAGGTGGTCGCGTACCAACAGAAACGAAACGACCTGCTCGATCCGAAGTACCCGTACGTCGTTTCCCTCGATGGACGCCCCATCGAGGATTGCATCGACGACATGACTCCTTTCATCGCCAGCGGAAGCCCACAACTGGTACGCCACAGAGCCATCCGTCTCCTGCGAGCGATTTCGTGGTGGCGTCGAGTCGAAGACGGGGGATTCCACGACCACGAACGAGTGATGTACCGTCCCTTCGACCTGGAACTGTCTTCGAGAGATGGCAAGAAGACGCGGACGGTGAAAGTCCAACCCAGCGATCATAAACCCCCCTACCGACAGTGGCCCCACAGCGAAAGCCGCTTGCTCGAGGAGAACATCGGCTATCTACGGCTGGTTCGCATGGACCACAGAGCCGTGGAAGACGTCTACCGATGGATGCCACGCTTCCGTGACACCGACGGCTTGATCGTCGATGTCCGTGGCAACGGAGGCGGCACCCGTGAGGCACTGCTGGCACTGGCTGGATTCCTGCTCGGCGACCAGCAAAGCCCCTGGGTCGGTAATTTCGCCGTCTACCGCAAATCATCGAAATTCGATGCCGATCACCTGGCCAATCGCTTCATGCGCCGCATCGATAGCGATGAGTGGACCCCCGAGCAGCGCCTGACCATCGATCGTGCCTTCGCCACCTTCAAACCCGAATGGCAGGTCCCCGATGGTTTCAGCCAGTGGCATGCGCTGCTGCTCGATGGTACCGGCCATCCAGAGGAGTTTCCCTACCTTCGCGAAGTGGTGATCCTGTCCGATGCCGGCTGCTTCAGCGCCACCGACATCTTTCTCGGGGCTCTCGAATTGCTGCCCCGGGTCACCTTGATGGGCACCGCGTCTTCCGGCGGAAGCGCCCGCTCCCAGGAATTCACCCTGCCCCTCTCCCTGATCGAGGTGAAATGCGCATCGATGGCGAGTTTCCGGCCGAACGGAAAGCTCTACGATGGCCGCGGAATCGAGGTCGACATCGAGATCGAACCCGATCCGAGTTATTTCATCGCAGGGGGTGAGGACCGGGTTCTCGATGCCGCCGTCGCCCATCTCGTCTCACAAAACAAATAGGATCTCGAACGATCGGTTCCGGGAAAAAACTCAGGGGCAGGATGCCGTCAGCGAGCAGGTGAGACCATCGGCAACGGGATCGGGACCACAGGCCGCTGCCGGTTCGGGGAGCGAGCCGCGGAGTCCGAAGACGTGTTCCAGCATCGTGATCACGTCGCCGAGATCGAGGTTACCGTCATCGTTGCCGTCGCAGGAATCCTCGCAGGGAGGGGCAGCAGCCGAGGCGAAGAGCCGCTCCAGCAGCAGAATCGGGTCGCTGACATCGACCCCGCCGTCGCCATTGCAGTCCCCACGAAGGAAATCCGCCGGCGGCGGCGGAGGCGAAGAAACAGAGATGATGGTGGTGTCGGTGCTCTCCAGGCCGCCATCGTCGGTCACAAGCAGCGTCACCACCGTTTCTCCAATCGGGAAGAGTGCATCGGTCGTGACCCCGAAACCAAAGGTGGAGTTGGTGTCACTCCACTGATAGGAGACGATGGCACCGTCCGGATCGAAGGAACCGGAGCCATCGAGAGTGATCAATTCGACGCCATCGTTGTCGACATCGGTGACTGCCTGAGCGGGGCCGGCCACGGCGATCGGTAGTTGATTCCCCTGTGTAGGAACTACGGTGATGACCACGGTGTCCTCGGTTATGGCACCATCGTCGTCGATGACCGCCAGTGAGATGGTGTGGCTCCCCACCGGGAGGGAAGCGGTCAGTGTCGGAGTCCCGCCGTGATTGGTGAGTCCATCGATCCAGAGGTAGGTGATGATGGCGCCATCGGGGTCGAACGATGCCGTGCCATCGAGGAGCACAGCGGCAAGACCGTCGTTATCGTCGTCGATGACCGTCTGGTCCGATCCGGCGTTGGCGACAGGCAACAGGTTCGTCGTCGGAGGAGCGAGGATCGCGTCAACCCCCAAACTTCCGACCGAGAAGAGACCAGTGGTCATGCTGGATTCGAAGCGGAGCACGACGTTCGAGGCAGTTGCAGGAAACCACGAGGCACTGACCGGGCCATGGTCGACGGTCCCGCCGTAGAAGTGGTACGAATCGTCATCGAGCCCCTCATCCTGGGGTCTGAGCACCTCGAAGGTCGTGAACGGACCCCCGTCGACGCTCGCCTTGAGCAGCAACTGGTCCGAGATCCCGAACTGGCTCGCCTTGCCCCAGAAGTCCAGGGCGATACCGGTGGCACCTGCGGGCAAGTCGATCGATCGCTGCATGAACGCACCCGAAATGCCGAGACGGGCCTGCGCCGGCCCCGGGAAGGGGTCACTGGTCAGCACCACGTCCCCACCGGTCACCCAGTTGTTGAAGCCGGTGCTGAAATTATCGTTCAAGAGGAATTGTGTTTGGACCGGATTCACCCTGACCACGACCGTATCGCCTCTGCTGATGCCGGCATCGTCGGTGACGGTCAGGGACACGATATTATTGCCAGCCCCGATGATGGCGAAACTTGCGGTCACCACCGGGAGACTCCCAAGAAGCGTTTCCCCTTCGCGCCATTCGTAGCTGACGATGGAACCGTCCGGATCGAACGAGGCGCTGCCGACGAGGGTAAAAGTCTCCGAGCCGTTGTCGTCCACATCGATGCGGATCTGATCGGCCCCGGCGATCGCTACCGGCGGCTGATTGGAATTCGACGCCACGAGTCCGCCGTGGTAGACGAACACCGCGCCCTCATCGGTCTCACCGGCATCGAAAAGGGCTACTCCCATCAGCACATCGGCAAAACCATCGCCGTTGATGTCCCCGGCGCTCGAGACGTCGAAGCCCGATTTGTTTCCCCGGTAGGCTGCGCCCGACTGACCCGGCTCGAGGCGCACGTAGGCGTCCGAGTCGCTGCTCCCCGTGATTCCAGCGGCGCTGCCCCGGAAGAGGTATGCCGATCCTTCCAGGTCGAGACTGCCAGCAAACTCGAGTCCTCCGACGATGATGTCACCGAAACCATCGCCATCGACATCTCCGGCAGCGGAGAATTGCCAGCCAAAGTTCTGGAGGACATCGAACGCGGTGCCCTCGATGAACCCGTCGGAGGAAGCGGGAGTGGCAGCGGTGATGCCTGAAGGCCCGCCGTGGAAGACCAGCACCGCCCCGGGGCCGGAAGAAACGAAGGGGATCGTCGGGTAGGAAGGATCGGCCACAAGGATGTCGCTGAAGCCATCGCCGTTCACATCTCCGGCAGATGAAACCCGGGCACCGACGGAGATGGTCGCACTCGATGTGATCTTGGTATCGGCGCTGGTGGGATCGGTTCCGACGATCCCCGCGGCGCTGCCGTGGAAGACCATGATGTAGCCTCCCGCCCCGACGAGCACATCGGAGAAACCATCGTTGTTGACGTCGCCGGCGGCAGCCACATCCGCACCCACCTGATCCCCGCTGACCGCCGGCTGGCCCGGAGGATGGGAGAGGATGACGCTGTCGGCGTCGTCGATGCTGGTTCCAGTGATCCCCTCTGCGCTCCCCAGGAAGATCAGTGCCGCGCCGCCGCTACCTTGATAGTCGTTTTCCGGGATGTTGCAGGTCGGCGGGTTCGTCTGCGTACAGGCAAAGGGGATCCCCATGCGGGGCATGCCCACGATGATGTCACCGTAGCCGTCGTTATTGACATCGCCGGCTGCCGAGACCGCATGGCCGAGACGCGAGTCCAGCACCGTTCCAAAGATGCTGGCGTGAGCGGTGGAAGGGCCGGTGGCGTCAATCCCTGTCGGACTTCCGAGAAAAACGAAAGCCGCGCCATCGACAGCGAGGGTCCCACCCGCGATGGTGCTGTCGTAGTGGTGAGCGCCGACGATGATATCGTCGAAGCCATCACCATTGACATCGCCAGCGCCGGCGACGCTCCAGCCGAATTCGGTGCCCGCCTGGTCCCCCAGCAGCACCGCATTGGCGGTCGAGGGGTCGGTCCCGACGATTCCGTCCGGTCCGCCGAGGAAGACGAAGGCGGCGCCCTCATCGAAGAGTCCTCCGGGGACATCCCAGCCGTAGGCTCCGACGACGATGTCGCTGAATCCATCGCCGTTGACGTCCCCCGCGTCGGCGACTCTGTAACCGAACATCGCCGAGTCGAAACTCCCCGACCAGACGTGATTCGACTCGAGGATGCCATCGGGCAGCGGGTCCTGCGACAGTACCCGGTCAACGGCGAAAATGGCTGGAAGCAGTAGAAGGAGCAGGTAGATGGGCAGAATGCGCCGACCTCTGATAGGTGTCACTGCCATCCCTCCAACCTGAATTTGATACTTCTGTCAATTCTGACAATAGAGACAGCCCTTATTATTGCATGGAACAGTTCTGAATCAATTGTTGGGGATTCTGTGGTCCACCCAGATAGCCACATGGACACCCCATCTGGCCGATTACACCGGATGCTGCGGCGCCATCCTCTGTCTCGGCATCCCAGCCACCTCGCGCAGCACCGCATCGACGTACTTCTCGATCATCTTGCCGCGCCACTGGGGCAAGAAGTCGGTGTTGCCGAGGGGGTTGGCGCCGGCGCTCTTGCGCGACAGGGCGGCGGCCTCGGCAATGGATTCATCATCGATCGGCTTTCCGATCAGCGGTGCGATGCTGTCGTCGCATCGTACCGGAGTGCTAGATGCTATCAGGATCTTTTAAGATTCTCAGGCGGTCGTCTTTGTATTTCAATGCAGTAAATCTATCTACAGTTTCCAGATCTTTCCACATATTAATGTGATGAGCGGCAAGAGCGTCAACCATGCAATGGCGAACATATACTTTATGCGCTTCTTGACCATGGAGTTCTTGAT
>JYMV01052907.1_pt1 | contig 15663 bp, 15 predicted proteins | sample 338911 | NCBI WGS metagenome assembly JYMV01 (sample SAMN03354496, study PRJNA234377) | hydrothermal vent metagenome | biome: Deep sea; feature: Hydrothermal plumes at the Eastern Lau Spreading Center, Western Pacific Ocean; material: Seawater | place: Tonga | collected 2009 | depth 2000 m m
TTTGGGAGAAAGCCGAAGTCCCCGTCGGGTAACAGCTAACTGCCGTGGCGGTCTCAGTGCTACCCGTTCTTGGTACAGGTACCGAGATCTTGGAAAATTCGGACTGTGACGCCCCGATCGCCACTCTAATTCAGCCTGAGGACTTGGTGAGCCAACTACCTCTTACTTCAGGGTTGTGATCCTCGTTATGGTTCTTCCTGAAGTTCGAGCATGTTGCCAGCAGGGTCCTCAAAAAACACCTGGGCTGTGCCTACCAGTCCCCCAAATTCCCAATATTCAACACCGAGGTCTTGCAAATGGGCCTTTGCTGCGGAGAGATCCTTAACGGCAAGTGCTACGTGTGTTCTCGTCGGGTCTTCCTGTTGACTTCGAGCAGCCGGTGATACGCCATCGGCAACGAATAAATGGACCTGGGGCTTGATTTGAGATTCGGGTAACTGGATCCACGCGCCTGGAATGGTCGGAATATGGGGCCGATTCGGATCAATATCGAGTTGGAAGACCTTTTTATAAAACTCAACAATTGTATCGACTTGGTCGCCATCGGTACCGATGCGATAGCCCGTATGCAACATTCCAGTAACTTCAATTGTCATGGCTCGAATCCTCGTGTTCAAACGCAAAGTTCAGTAAATTTTCGTTGTTAACTTTCATTGCTGTGTCATTTCATTTTCGATTATACGATCGAGTACGACCCTGTAAAGTTTACTTCATTCGAATCTCTCAAGAAGATCCGATTCGATCAAGTTTCGCTTGTTAATGTAGGAATTATTTCTGCAAAACAAATGAATGCGTCGTTACGAGGAATCAGCAGTACAGAGTTTTTTCAATAGGACGCAATTCCAATTGTTTCCAAAAAAAACCTGCTCCTAAACAGCTAGGAGCAGGTCTTATAAGAGACTTCTATGAGAATTAAAACTTTTTATTAAGCAACCTGTCGTTGTTCTTGGACAGCCCGCCCTTGAAACGGTTTATGGAACTGACCGTCTTTCATAATTGCCAGAATGTTGTTTCGATCCTGAAATAGTGTGATATCGGCCAGAGGATCGCCATCAATGATGATGATGTCGCTCAGGAAGCCTTCTTTGATCTCACCCATTTTGTCCCCCATGAATGCTTCACCGCCGTAAGCCGTGGCAGCACGAAGCACCTCCCAGGGTTCGAAACCCATCAGGTTTACAAAATGCTCGAAGTCGCGGCTGTCAGTGCCCATGGGGATCCAGGCGAAACCATAGTCGCCAAAAGGAAGGACCTTGATACCGGCTTTGTGCATTTTTGCCATCGCCTCGCAACCTACTTCGAGCTCCCTTTTATTACCAATAGCTTCTGCGACGTCCGTGCTAATGCCCCAGTCGCCAGCTTCATAGGTGGTGTTGTACCGAGCAGCAATGCCAGGCACAACCCAGTACTTGTCTTTGACTTTCTCCAGCATCTCTATGGTCTCATCACTCGCAAAAGACGCGTGATAGATCAATTCGACCCCGTACTTGATGCATTGTCGTATTCCGGAGTCAGCGTGCGCATGAGCGGACAGACGTTTTCCCATATTCTGGGTTGTTTCGCAGATGGTACGCACTTCCTCTTCTGTCATCGGATTAATTTCAGCAGAACAGCGGGGGTAACAGAACGAGTCTCCGGAATTATTGAACTTAACCACGTCAACGCCTTCTCGGATCATGGTACGAACGATCTTGCGAAATTCATCCGGCCCGTCTCCGACAATCGAAATTGACGGCGTATCTCGGATGAACTTCATGTCGCCGGAATCGATTTTTCTGTCATCTGCGAGTCCGCCAGTGACCGTGAGTTCTGGACTGCATGCGAGCATGCGAGGCCCTTGTAATCGGCCAGCTGCAATTTCGTTACGAATAACAATATCTAATCGTGCTTTGGCGGACGCTGCACCGATTATGGCTGTGAAGCCCATATCCAGTAACAATTTTGCATTGTAGGATGAAATTAATACGTGCTCTTCAATCGGGACTGCACAGGTTTCTGGCACGCCTGGTGCATTGGTATAAGTCACGTGACAGTGTGTGTTGATGAGGCCCGGCATTAGCGTGGCGCCACCACAATCAACTTCTTCTACACCATCTCGTTGTAGTTGTTTGCCGTCGCCTCGTGCGACTTCCTTGATCCTATTGCCTTGGACTAGAACTTCAGCCGGATAGAGCACGGGACTTGTGCCATCGAATACATTTACATTCGTAAATAATGTGTTTGCCATAGTGATACCTCCTCTAAGATTTTTCCTATCAGTTCATTTGCCTCTGCCCGCATTAAATTGCGGAGGTGGAGGCGTTCGCACCGTCAATTTATTTTCCAGCTGGGCTGGCCATAAGTCTGACGGCACATCACCAGTCGGGTGCTGAATATAGAGTTCAGCCATCTCTAATACTGCAGCGGCATCAGCCTCTCTCAAAAGGCTAAACCGCAGGTTAAATTTGCCTGGGGCTCGTAACGCCACGTTACAAGGTTTCAGGCAGCCGTTCAAGCAGTGAACTTGCCGGAAGACCAAATCGTTAGAGACGTCCGATCCGGATAATTCATTCTTTAACGCGTCACTCAGTTTTCGCCCCTCACTCCGATCATCCATACGTACCGGGGCATCTCGAATACAAGTCTCGCAAACGTACAGCCTATCTTTTTCCCAACCTTCTTTCAAGGCTATCCTTTAACCCTAAATTCTCTGCTGATTCAACTGTTTATCTACACCCCAACACCATTATAAAGCTTCTATATTGGGCGGTTAACCTGCTTAGTACTTTAGTACCGCATCGATGCCAATGAGTCATGCTTGGTCGCCGCTTTCACAGGGTACTACCGTAATTCAGGCTTTGTAACTACATTTGTTTTGTTGTTGCGCTTTTTCGTTAGGTGCCTTTGCTCGATTTGTTTGATTCCATAATAAAAGGCGAAATTAACAGACATCCTTCACTCAATTGATTCTAAGTTTGAAGCAAGCGGCGCCCAACATTCTTGGTAAAACGTTTGCATGTACCCGGTAGATCTGGTCTGACCACCTATAGAAATCATTGATATTATTAATCAAAGAGACGTTTGCGCCAACCAAAACTAAGTGTGCCAGGCTGTCTTCATAATATTTAGACAATGTTATCATTGGCCTCTAGGCGGTTGCGTGAGCTTTGAGGATTCCCATGGGGTCGCTTCGAATTTGCAGAATCGGTTATTCTTGAAAGCCAAATCAGCGTGGTAACGACCAGGGGCGCTACCACCACAAGAATATGTCGTTAGGAGGAGAGGGGGTTTGAAGTTATTTCTTACAGTTACCCTTAACGGTCTGACGCTTGCGGCCCTCTATTTCATCGTGGCCAGCGGGTTTACTCTTATTTTCGGGTTGATGAGAACCGTGAACCTGGCTCATGGCACACTCTATTTGTTGGGTGCTTATATTGGCTATGACGTTGCCGACGCAACGGGCAATTGGTACTTGGGTGTGATTGCAGGAACCGCTTCGATGGCGGTGTTCGGGGTGGTCATGCAGAAAGTTTTACTTGGCTGGATGCAGGGGCAGGAACTTCGGCAAGCGTTAATTACGATTGGCCTGTCAATTATCGTAGCGGATTTGATGCTTGCGCATTGGACCGGTTTAACGTATCAGTTCTCGCCGCCCGACTATCTTCTAGGGTTTACCCGATTCAATTTGTTCGGCGGTTTTAAAGGGTACAGCACCTACCGACTATTTCTACTCGGGGTGGCCATCGTGATTGGTGTACTGTTGTGGTTGCTACTGAATCGAACCCGATTCGGCATGATGGTTCGAGCGGGTGTTGATGACAAAGAAATGCTGGGCGCCCAGGGTATCAACGTGCCAGTTGTTTTTATTCTGGTGTTTGCGCTGGGTGCGGGGCTCGCTGGCTTTGCAGGGGTAATTGGTGGGACGGCACTTTCAATTGCGCCTGGGGAAGATCTGCGTTATTTGTTGTCTTCTTTGGTTGTTGTCATCGTAGGGGGCATGGGCAGTGTCGGTGGTGCGGCGATTGGGGCGCTCCTAATCGGTTTGGCTGAGCAATACGGTCTAGCGTACACGCCGGACTATGGCGTGGTGTACACGTTTGTCATTATGGTTGCGGTGCTGGCGGTTCGTCCGCACGGTATTTTGGGCCGCAAAGAATGACGATTTCCCTGAAATTCAGTCCCACGATCATTATTGTTGGGGTGCTTCTCCTAATCTATCCGTTGGTTGTGACACCATTTTGGGCAGTGCAAATTGGTGCCAATGCATTGATCCTAGGAATGATTGCGCTGACCATAGTTTTTCTTGCGGGTTATGGTGGCATGATTTCACTGGCCCAGGTGACTGTGGCCGGCGTCGCGGGTTACTCGATCGCGTACTTTGGCATCAATAATGTTGGTGTCGGCATCTTATTGCCATGGCCGGTTGGGGTCCTGATTGCGCTGACTTTTGGTACATTTGCTGGTTTTCTCATTGGACTTATTTCCGTTCGGACCCAGGGCATCTACATGCTAATGATCACCTTGGCCCTGTCCGTTGTTTTTTTCTACTTTGCAAGGCAAAACTACACCTTATTTAATGGCTTTACGGGATTTAATGGCGTAACAGCTCCGGTTGTCGGCGGGATAGACCTTCGTGGACCAGTCGTTTTTTACTACTTATGCCTGGTTGTAGCTGGTTTATCCTATGGTTTTGTGCGCTATATCGAACGTAGCCCGTTTGGGTTGGCACTTCAGGGTATCCGCGACAATGAAAGAAGAATGCGCGCACTTGGATATTGGGTGGGGTTTCATCGGGTAGCAGCGTTTACCCTGATGGGCCTGATGGCTTCGTTCGCTGGTATTTTGGGCGTTTGGTACAACAATCGAATATCCGCCGGTTCCGTCGGATTTGCCCAAACATTTGATCTCATCATCATTGCGGTAATCGGAGGTATCATGCACCCCATTGGCGCATTTCTCGGGGCGATTGTTTTCGTGCTGGTCGAGAATTTTGCAATTGATTTCATCGATCGCGAAAGATTTAATACATTGATCGGTTTGGTATTCTTGCTGATCGTGTTTTTCTCACCAGATGGGCTGGTTGGCTTATGGAGCAAAGCCAAGGATCAGTGGGTAAGGAATTGGCTGGGCAGGCGAACAACAGGGTCTACAGTTTGAGTTGGATTGCAAACAAAGGAACCATTTTTTTCGCGCGTCCAAGACTTGATGTCGAAATTCATGGATGCGTAATACGGGGTTGGGGATGATGCGAATCGTCGCGGCATCTTTAACATAGGTAATTCACGGTAAATCGAAGGAGGTAAACGATGGTTAAAAGACGATCATTACGTCGGATCGGACTGTTAGCAGTATCAGTGTTTGCAGCAGCTATCTGGAGTGTCAACGCACAGGCTGCCTGTACCATAAAAGTTGGTTTCATTTCGACATTTGAAGGCGCTTTTGCTGTTCTTGGTCCCGAAAGTTTTCGCGGTGCAGAACTTGCGGTAAAAGAATTTGGTGGCAAAGCGGGAGGTTGCGATATCGAGTTGATCAAGGGCTCTTCGGACGCCCGGCCCGATGTTGCGATTGCCGCAGCGCGCAAGCTGGTTGAAAACGACAATGTAGATATTCTGGTCGGCCCGTTGTCTGGTTCTGAGGGTCTTGCGATGAAGGAGTATGCCAAGACGCAACCGAACAAGACCTTTGTGAACGGGATTTCGGCTGCTCAAGATACGACGCTGCGCGAGCCTGCAGATAATTTCTTCCGGTTCAGCGGTGACGGAGCGCAGTGGCAGGCGGGTCTAGGAAACTATGTCTATGATGTAAAGGGTTACCGACGAGTTGTCACGCTGGGAGAGGATTACTCCTACCCCTATACCCAGGTATTTGGGTTCATGCATGAGTTCTGCGGCAAGGGTGGTAAGGTTGTGAAAAAATTCTGGACCCCCATTGGCGCGAAGGATTACAGCTCGGTTATCGCGGCTATCCCGGATGACATCGATGCGGTGTACGTCGCATTGTGCGGGGCAGATCCGGTTAACTTCTTAACCCAATATGTCGAGTTCGGCGGCGACAAGCCGCTCATCGGTGGATCCTGTACTGTTGGCCCAGATGTGCTTCAGGTCAAGGGTCGGTTTGAGGATGCTGTCGTGGGAACGGTTTTTGCGGGTCCGGTTCCGGAGGGCTCAAACCTTCCCTCGTGGGTTGCGTTCGACGAGCAGTATAAGGCTGCCTATGCAGCGGACCAGCGTTGGCCCGGTGCGAACATGTTCCTCAAGGCCCACTACGTCAACATGAAGGCCGTATTGTTGGCACTCGACGAGGTTAATGGTGATCTTTCCAATGGTCAGGCGGCGTTAAAGAACGCTCTGTCTAATATGGCTTTCGATACACCGACGGGACCAGTGAGCCTGGATGAAAATCGCCAAGCGATTCTCTCCAACTATGTGAGTGAAATCGTGCGATTAGACGGCGGGGGTATAGGGCCGAAGGTGCTTCTGTCCATAGCCGACGTAACGCAGACCCTTGGAATGGACCGTGCTGAGTTCATGAAGTTTGGTCCAGTGAGTCGTGAAAATCCTTCTTGCCCGTAAGTTGAAGTAGGAACGTAGTACGTGGAAGTAGTAGGAAGTAACCGAACAGCGGTGCCCTGTTGTCTCCGTCTTGAGGCAGTGGGGCGCCGCTTCGGCGCCCTGGTGGCGGTATCGGATGTCTCTTTGGAGATTCCCTACGGCGAGCGTAGGGCCATCATAGGTGCAAATGGCGCCGGTAAAACAACACTGTTCAACACCATAGCGGGTGATTATCCGCCTACCAGCGGGCGCGTCATACTGTTCGGCCAAGATGTAACCCGTCTTCCATCCCATAGGCGGACCCGGCGCGGACTGCGTCGCACCTATCAGAATTCTCTTTTGTTCGGGGGGTTGAGCGTACAGGACAATATTTATTTGGCTCTCAAAGGATTGGAGCCTGGGCGGCTGAGCTTACGCCGACCCGAGCCGGATGATTTTCTGTTTCAGCGTGCAATAGATATCGGAACAGGTCTCGGCCTCGATACTATACTTTCCAGTCACGTTGCAGATATTTCACATGGACAGCAAAGGCAGCTCGAGATCGCAATGGCCGTTGCTGGAACACCCAAGTTGATTCTTTTGGACGAACCCGCGGCTGGCCTTTCACCCGCCGAACGAGTTGGGCTTGTTCAATTGCTTCAGCAGATTCCCCGTCAAATTTCAATCATTATTATTGAGCATGACATGGAGGTGGCCCTGCGTGTCGCAGAGCGTATTACGGTGATGCACCAGGGAGCGATCGTGGTCGAAGGAACGCCCCAAGAGATTCAGGAAAATCAAACTGTGCACGACATCTACATGGGCAAACATGTCCACTGAGCCATTAATTAGTATTTCTGGGCTAGAGGTCCATTTCGGACAGAGTCACATTCTGCAGGGCGTGGATTTGGAAGCCTACGATAAACCTGTGTCGATCGTTGGTCGAAATGGCATGGGCAAGACAACGCTTTGCCGGACGCTTATGGGTCTTGCTCCGTCGTCAGGAGGGAGCATTCGGTTTCAAGGGCAAGAGCTTATCGGGAAGAAATCTCACGAAATTTCTAAATTGGGAATCGGTTATGTGCCCCAAGGCCGTAGGGTATATCCCTCCTTGAATGTAGAAGAGCATTTGCGGGTGGGAGGTGGAGTGCGCGGAGTATCGGGCAAGCGGGACTGGACAATCGAGCGGCTTTACGACTTTTTCCCACAACTTTATGACCGCCGTCGGGCCGGCGGGGCGGAACTTTCAGGCGGCGAGCAGCAGATGTTGGCAATCGCAAGGTCTTTGTTAATTAATCCACGCCTTCTTGTAATGGATGAGCCCACTGAAGGGCTGGCACCTGTACTTGTCGATCAGTTGGTTCAGTTGTTGAACGATTTGGCCAAAGAAGATATCGGTTTGCTGCTCATTGAGCAGAATTTACGGGTTGCATCTGAAGTGTCCGATTCGCTTGCCATCATGGTGAATGGACAGATTGCCGAACACAGTCAGTCGCAGAAATTGTTGAATGATCGGTCGATGCAGCAGAGATTGTTGGGCGTTGGTGGTCAACAAGGAGCTGTAACAGTTGCGACCACTGACAGTAACACCGAAATATTTTCTTTTAATTTCGAGATGGAAGGTCTCATTTCAGATTCAGCAAGTGGTCAATCGCCAAGCCGGCTTCGGATAGGATTTGTTGGGAACATTGTTCGCGCTGGAGTACAGCGACTCCCCGAGCACTGGATTCAGGATCTTACTGATCCTGTGGGCGCTGTTCCGCAAATTCCGGCTGCGATTAACACTGAGACACAAGAAGGGTCACAGGTGGAAGGTCCCGTTGTTACGAAACAGATAGAAAATAAAATGGCTAGTGTCGTTAAGCCAACGGCAGTCCCTTCTATACCTATAACGCGTTGGACGCACCAGAATTCGGCAATATCAATACATGACTCGGGCGCAGGTACGACAAACTTTCGAGGACCAGAATCCAATAAGAGGATAAGGATAGACGACATGGAAACAATCAACGGTAAGCAGTTAGCGGTAGATAAGCATTTGCAATCAGGCGGCGCACCTCTGATCATGATTCACGGTCTGGGCGGGACATCTAATGTGTGGTGTCCACAGGTTTCCGTGTTATCTGGCAAGTTTTCTATCTGCGTGCCGGATCTGGATGGCGCAGGCCGCTCGCCTCTCAATGGAGAGATTTCAATTGCGAGTCTTATGGCGGATGTGGTGGCAATGATGGATGCTTTTGATGTGGAAAAAGCGCATCTTGCGGGACACTCTATGGGTACCATCGTTTGCCAACACTTGGCAGCAAGTCATCCGCAACGTGTCATGAGTTTGGCCTTGATGGGTCCTGTGCCTGCGCTGCCAGAAGCAGCGAGGCCCGTATTGCGCGACCGAGCAGCGAAAGCACGCAGCGAGGGTATGCGTCCTATTGCGGAAGCTGTCGTAGAGGCGGCGACGTCCAGCGACACAAAAACAAACCAGCCGGCAATCGCAGCATTTGTTCGCGAGCTCCTGATGCGCCAAGATGCGGAAAGTTATGCTCGGCATTGCGAAGCATTAGCAGATTCTCAGTCGGCTGATTTGGCGGCAATCCAGTGCCCGACACTATTGATTACCGGTGATCAGGATAAAGTGGCACCGCCAGAGGTCATGGAAGCGTTACGAAGCCAGATCTCCGGCGCGCAGGCGCACCAAATGACGGGCTGTGGTCACTGGACTACACTCGAGCGCGCTAAACAGGTCAACTACCTCATGGTCAAGTTTTATAATGACATTGGGGCGTAGACGATTAGGCGATTAGGTATGCAAGAAGGTACAAAGTGATCAGTTACTGTAGTAATCGCTATCAAATGCCAACCTAATGGCCAAAGTCTATGCCAGTGTCGTGATTAATGCCCCAGCTTCGGCAGTATGGTCGAAGGTTAGAAATTTCGACAATGTTGCGAGCTGGCATCCAAGCATAAGAAGTTGTGACATCGACGATGGTCGTTCCGGAGACACAGTCGGATGCGTGAGGTCAGTTGTTCTCGCAAAAGATGGCTCCAGCATACGTGAGCAGTTGTTATGCTTGTCTGATTTTGACTACACATGTGTGTACTGTGTACTGGAGACATCCTTGCCATTAGACAATTGTGTTGCCACATTACATCTCACACCGGTGACCGATGGTGATCGGACATTTGCCGAATGGTCGGCCGACTTTGACTCGAATCAAGAGAAAGAGGTATCAGAGATTCTAAGTCAGGATTTCTTTCAATCCGGTTTGGATTCACTCCAGGCCGGATTCTTGAACACCTAGTTCTCGTCCCTAATCCCTTTCAGTCAAATTATGTTGCTACGTGGAGGATCCCTCAGTAGCAGAAGCCCGGATGCTGTAGAAAAGCTTGAAGGCAATCAGTATTCCAACAAGTGAAAATACCGTTCCGGTAAAAAGCGCTTCTCGGTAAGAGCCAAAATGATCGAAAAACCAACCAGTCACCCATGGCGCGGTTAAGCCCGCTATGCCCCAAGCTAAGATCAGTCGACCAAAGTATCGACCGTAACTGGATACCCCAATGTAGATTGCGATTGCCGATGGGTAAGCGCCCGCAATAAACCCATATGCAAGCCCCTGCATTCCGAGGGATATGACAGCAGCCCAAGGACCGGACACCATCAGCAATAAGATAAACCCGGCAAGTGAGATGAGGTGTGCTAGTACGGCGACATAAGCAGGTGACCAGACGTCGGACAGAATGCCAGCCGTCAATCTCCCTATCGCATTGCCAATGCTGACAGAAACCACGCCCAAAGTGATCATTAATGCTGTTCCGCCATAGGCCTCGATAAAATTGGCAGCGTGGCCGATGGCCATGAGTCCGGCAAATGCACCACAGCAGAAGCCAAGCCAGAGCAGGGGGAAAATTGTTGGTGTGCCTTGAGGCATCGCTTTCTGATCGATCGATGTTTTTGGAAGCTCAAATCCACTCATCCAAACCAGACTTCCTACCGTGATTCCAACACCCAGCAGAACAAATCCAAAGATAAGGAAAATTTCTTGTACGGTTATATAAGTAAGGGCCCAGGAGAAAACTAAAGAGAAAACGACTGACCCGGCGGCAAAGCTCCCGATCCCCAATCCATTAGCGAGACCCCTCTTCTTTTCCAGCGCAATATTGATCAGTTGTAGCGATACGCTGTAGGTTCCACCCGCGCCGAAGCCGAACAGCACCCCATAACCTACTATGAGAAACCACCAGGAAGATGGGTTGAACGAAGAGATAAAAGATGCAAGGAAGAGACCAATAACTGAGCACAGTGAGAATGTCATGAGCAACAATGGGCCCCTCATGAGGCGATAAAAATATGGTGCGACAGCTACACCACCTGTGAACGCCACCACAGCCACAGAGAATACAAAACTAGTCCCTGCCCGTCCCACCATCAGTTCGCGCTCAAGAGGCGAAACGAATACGCTCCAGGCATACAGTGAGCCCATCGAGCCATTTAACAGCAGCGTTGAAAGAGCACACATCCAAGCTCGATGGGAAAAGTTGCGCGCCTTGTTCATGGAGTCCACATCAGACATGACTATAAAATGGAAATTAATTGCGTTGCGTTTAAATAAACGTCACTTGGAAGGCTTGGCAGTATTGTTGTATGGTTGAATAAAGATTATGGCTGAAGTCTGACAATGAGGGGGGACTCTTATGATTTTAAAAGGGAAAAAGATTATCGTAACTGGCGGGGCAAGTGGGATCGGGCGTGCAGTTTGTGTGATTGCCGCAAGAGAGGGCGCCGACATTGCTGTCGCCGATATCAATCCGAAAATGGCGGAGGAAACTGTTGCCTTAGTACGTGAGAAAAATAGAGAAGCCATTATCGTAGAAATGGATACATCTAAGAGGGTGGACGCCGAACGTATGGCAAAAGAGACTGTTGCGGCGTTCGGCACTATTGATGGCATTGTCTGCGGGGCAATCAAACTGGTCCCTGGAAAATTGGAAGAGCTTCCGGAAGAAGACTGGGATATGGTCATGGATATCGGACTCAAAGGGTATTTTCTATGCGCTCAGGCTGCAGGGCGTGTCATGCTAGAAAAAGGTAGTGGATCCATTATTTTTTTATCGTCAGTCGGTGGAGTGCAGGCGTATAACGGCGCTGGAGCCTATTCGATCTCTAAAGCGGGCGCGATCATGTTAGGCAAGCTGTTTGGCGTCGAATGGGGTGGTCGCGGTGTTCGTGCCAACACGGTTTGTCCAGGACAGGTTCGTACACCAATGACTGAGGCTATGTTTGCTGATCCGAAAATTGCTGCGGGCCGTGCGGCTGTGGTGCCGATGGGGCGCGTCGGGAAACCCGAAGAGATTGCCGAGGCTTGTGTGTTTCTCCTTTCCGATCGGGCCAGTTATGTCAATGCTGACGCGATGCAGGTCGATGGCGGTCAAGCAGAGAGCAAAATGATGCACACCCCAGGACGCAACTGGGGCGGCAAGAGCTTAGATGATTAATAGATTGACGGTGAATTGCCATAGATAGGTGATCGGGAGATTAAAGTCATGAATCGGTTTAGAGAAAAAGTCTGTCTTGTAACTGGTGGCGCGAGTGGTATCGGCGCAAAAACGGCCGAGATGTTTGTCGATCAAGGCGGAAAGGTAGCAGTTTGTGATGTTGATGATGCACTAGGTAGCGAAATAGTCGCGGAGATCGTAGCGGCATCTGGTGGAGACAACGCAATATTTATACATACGGACGTTTCTGATCCCGATGCTTGTCAAGGGGCAATTGATCAAACCGTGTCCAAATTTGGTAGTGTCGATTGCGTGCTTAATAGTGCGATTAAGATGGCGCCAGGGATGCTAAAAGATCTGGCGCTTGAAGATTGGAACTCGATGATCAGTGTTGGTCTCACAGGCACTTTTCTGATGACTCAGGCAGCTGGTCGTTGGATGATTGACAATGGTAGGCCCGGTTCAATTGTTACAATGTCGTCGATTGGTGGAGTGCAGCCTTATGGTATGTCAGGCGCTTATTCGACCGTCAAAGCTGCAGTCATTATGCTTGCGGAACACTTCGGTATTGAATGGGGAAGTCGTCAAGTGCGGGTTAACGCTGTTTGTGCCGGCCACACTGAAACCCCGCTGACAGCCTACTTGAAAGACCCAGAAATTAAGAAAGGTCGCAGTGAGGTAACGCCGCTTAAACGGGTTGGACAGCCTGTAGACATTGCGAATGGCATATTGTTTTTATTTTCTGATGAGTCGGATTACATGACTGCTTCAGCGCTAGCGATCGACGGTGGATTGGCTAAAAGTGTGATGAATCACATGCCCGGCCGAAAGTGGAGTTAATATTATTTGAGGAAACTAGTCTTTGCTGATGATGTTTGTCCTCGGCGTACAAAAATTTGATCCACCTATTTAAACAGATTTAATTGACGGTAGAATAGTCTTCCAGCAGGTCTGTATCTAGGACAGTTGCCTCTGAATGTTGTTTTGTCGGGTGGCAGGTGAGAAGGCATCAGTCAATTAGGAGTAGAAAAAATGAATGCAAAAGTTATAAATGGTTTTAAGTCTCCAAATGAACTTCGGGATTTGATGGGGGAACCCATGGATCTTGCTGCCCGCAAGAGCGTCTCGAAGCTCGACAAATATAGTAAGGAGTACATTTCTCGCTCGCCGTTTGTTTGTATTGGATCTGCTAATGAAACCGGAAAGGCCGATGTCAGTCCACGGGGGGATCCGCCTGGATTTGTGCAGGTTCTAGATGACAATACGCTTTTTATTCCGGATCGCCCGGGCAATAGGCGCGTTGATACTATGTCGAACATTATCTCGAATCCAAATATCGCACTTCTATTTCTTATTCCAGGGTTCGATGACACACTCCGGGTCAACGGCCGCGCAGAAGTCATTCAAGATGACGGTCTCAATGCCAAGTCGGAAGTCAAAGGGAGAAAACCGACGGTTGGCATCAAGATGCATGTGGAGCAAGTTTTCTTTCATTGCTCGAAAGCATTTCGGCGTGCAGGACTTTGGGATGCAGACAAACAACAGGAAAGGGCGGGAATGCCATCAATTGGGAGGATGATTCTGGAGCAAACTGCAGAATCGAACTCCACAATTACGGATGCTGAGTTTGAAGAAGTAGACGAATTAGTCGAGGGCGATGCTCGAGAAAGACTCTATTAACAAACTGGCAGGCTGCTTGAATTCGATAACTCAATGCAATTCAATTGCCAAGTTGTGATAGATGATCCGTACGGATCAGTATTACAGACGACGATTTCGATTTGTACGATGGGTTAAATCGATTTGTTGACGGGCTCTAGGCCGAGTTCTACCCTGCCAAATTCGGCGCCATTGATATCAAAATTGATTTGTATTTGCCCAGCTGCCGCATGCATGTCGCGAAATCGACGTTGGAAGGAGTGAGATAGGTAGTTGCCGGCCGCGCCAATGGCGGATTGCAGTATCTGGATTGATTTAACGCAATTTTGTGCGGCAAAGGCGCCATCGCGTCGCCATCGAACTTTTTCCTCGACAGTCGGTCGGCGTCCTGATTCCGCGATACGTTCAGCTTCTCGAATATTGTCGTGCGCCAGTAGTCGTGCCGCATGAATCAGTATGCCGGCTTCCGCTACTTTCATCTGCGTCTGAGTATGCTCGGACAGTTTGGATGCATTATAGGTTGATACTCGCTCGCGGACTTCACGCACATAATCATCGTAGGCGCCTTGCGCAATGCCAACCATTGGCCCAACTAAGAGATGTGGAAATAACCCAAGTACTGGAAGCTGGTAGACGAGCGCTGGATTATGGGGTGCACCCGGTGTCGGGCCACCACGAGCCATCCTCGGATTGAGCGTCATGCACTCGGGTACGAACACGTCTTCGCATCTAACGTCACGACTCCCGGTTCCAATGAGACCGCTGACATGCCAGGTGTCGATTTCCTCGAATTCGGAGCGAGGCACTACAAACCATATGGGGCGCTGCGATTGATCGTCTTGGGTCATTGCAGCCATCATCATCCAGTCACTGACATCAATTCCACTGCAATAAGGCCAGCGACCGGCTATCCGGTAACCGCCAGCAACAGGTGTAGCGCGGCCGGCATTGGGTATAAGAGACGATGCCATGAGGGCGCGGGGGTTATTTTTCCATACCACATCCTGTGCTTCAGACGGCCACATGGCAAGCATCCAGTCATGGATAACTAAGTTTGCGTAGATCCAAGAGGTTGATGCGCAGCCCCGAGCGATATAATCAGGAACGTCTACCAACATTGCATAATCTAGCTCGAGGCCGCCATAACGTTTTGGCTTCATGATCGACCAGAGTTGGGTATCCCAGAATTCCTGCACGGTGTCCGGATGAATTGTTCTGGTTTTTTCTACTTGTTCCGCCCGCTCGGCAAGGCTGGGAACTAAGGTGGCAACCCGCTCGATCATTTCTTCCCGATTGGGTGTGGTCCGGTCAATTTTTGCCGCAGACGATTTCTTCATGATTGATCTGGGACGGTCGGATTATGCTACCGGCTCTTCTTCGCCCCGATAATTGAGCTCGATGGTGATGCCATTTGGATCTTCTACAAAAATTTGGAACAAGTTCATGTTGGGTACCTGTCGCTCGCGATATGCATAGTCGGTCTTTTTCAGACGTTCGATTAAGACGCTGGGATCGTTGGCTCTGAAGGCAATGTGATCAAATGCACCTGAGCCCTGTAGGGCTTCTGAACTAATCTCACCACCGACATACCGCTGCAGTCCCGACGGATCATCGGGGTCTACCCCGATCAAATGGATTACTGCAGTACTGTCTGTATAGAGCCAGGCGCCAGGAAAAGGAAAGTCCGGTCGCTTGCCATCTTCAAGTCCCAGAATATCAACAAAAAATTCTCGGGTTTCTTGCAATTTTGTGGTGCGAATCGAGCAGTGGTCGAGAGAATTGATCAGCATAATTCCTCCCTTATTGGGTTGTAGACAGTAATGTAGGCAAACATTCTAATTGTTTCTTTGAATAAAGTTAGCGGCAATATTGCCTCATGGCGATATGATATGGCCATGAAATCTCTCCTTATTTTTATTTTGCTTACAGGTGTTGTCTTTAGCTACTGGGCGCTGGCTTATGAAGAGAGAGACCTGAAGCAATTGCTGGAGAAAAATGCCTGCCCGGG
>JYMV01024183.1_pt2 | contig 15661 bp, 17 predicted proteins | sample 338911 | NCBI WGS metagenome assembly JYMV01 (sample SAMN03354496, study PRJNA234377) | hydrothermal vent metagenome | biome: Deep sea; feature: Hydrothermal plumes at the Eastern Lau Spreading Center, Western Pacific Ocean; material: Seawater | place: Tonga | collected 2009 | depth 2000 m m
CAGTCCTTTAACTTAGCCCGCTAGGCTTGCAGGACTGTTTCGCGATTAAAAGGCTTCCATTTAGACCAAAATTCGTACACCAAAGGTCAACAGGCCCTAGGGCGATTGCTTTTTATCGGTTGTTTTTCAACGCGACTTAATAGTTCGGCGATGAGGAAGTGGACATTAGCTTTAAGGCGCTAAAAGTTGTTTTTGGTATTTCAGTGGTGTTGTTGAGTACCACTTTTTAAAGGCGTGGGTAAATGATGATTGTTCCTGAAACCCCAATAAATCTGCGGTATCAGCGATGGAGTGATGTTTCAGCAAATCATCTAAGCGGGCTTTGCGTTCGCTATTGAGAATTTGTTGAAAACTAGTGCCACTTTGCTTCAATTTTCGCTGTAAGGTGCGCGGACTGATAAAAAGTGCATTGGCTACGCGTTGCTGATCGCAGCCTTTTAAGGTTGGATTGGCTTTTAAAAGCGCAACGACTCTATGACTTATGTCTTCATGCTGATTGGCGTAGAACTGGCTATTGGCAAATTGAACACGGTCGCCGCCTTTGCTCGCCATCAGTTCTTCTTCGGATACTTTTACAAGCGCACTAAACATCGCTTTGTTCTCGCTGGTAAATGGAATATGTAAAAGGTGCTGAGGAAAAATAATGGCGTTGGTGTTGGCGTTATCAACCACCTCACAATTGAACCACATCGCTAGCATGGCTTTTTCCGAATCGCTCAAAGGAAACGTAAAGGTGACGGCATTCAGTTTACAGGCAGAACCTAATATCTTGTAGACGGTTGCTACCCAGGCTGTGGTGTTGCGCAATACCATCTGCTTGCAATCGGCGCTTTTGGGTACCCACTCAACGCGGGTATTGTCAGGTTCAAAAAATACGCTAGTGGTGCCAATGTCAGCGACTAAAGCGTCAAAGCGGGTTAGCGCATTGATGGCTTGAGCCAAGTTTTCGCAACTTTCAACAAGGTAACCCAGTACTCCGTAATCTTTCGCCTGAATATGTTTACCCAACTCAAAACCAAATAGCGAATTGTTGGTTAATGCGACCCCTTGGTTTAACAGCTCAACGTATACATTCATATCAACACGTGAAGAGCCAGACAGTGAGTCATGCTTCTGGGTAGTTAACGAAACATTGTCGGCGCTAACGCCTAAGCTAACTAAATAGCTCACCGTACTTTGGATATAGGCTGAGGAAACTGATGGCATATGCTTGTCGCAAAATAACAAAAACACTGTCGCATTAACGCAAGATAAAATAAAAATGTCAATTTATGCTAGGAGTCATCAAAAAAGGAAATATCGTAGATGGTTGATGTTTACTACCAAAAAAATATTGCTGCAACGCCGAAAGAACTGCGCGATACGCTGCTTGATCACCAGAATTTAAGCGATTTTTTCAATGCGTCGTTTAAGGTATTGAAAGCAGAAAATGATAATGAGATTAGCGGCGGAAAGGGCTGCGTAAGAGAAGTCACTATTCTTAGTGTACGTTTTAAAGAAGAGATTATTCACGCAGATACCAACGGCATTGAATATAGAGTGGTTGATGACTTTCCTGTCAAAGCTCACAGGGGCGTTATTGCGTTCACACAGCAGGAAAATTCAACAAACGTTTCTTATCGCATTACCTGTCGGGCGCCCTGGTATATACCAAACTGGTTACTGACGCGCCTGTTGCAAAACGATATTGAGCAATGTCTAGATAAGTTAGGAGCACGCTTTGATCCCCGTTGAACTTATTTTGCTAGGCTTGAGCCCCGTATTTCTACTGTGTGTTTTTGTTGAATTTAAAAAAGCACGACAGTTTTACAATGTAAAAGACAGTGTGAATAATGCCTTACTTGCACTACTTCATCAGGGCTCTGATGCCTTGGTATTGCTTCTACTAATGCCTTTTTTTATTTGGTTACACCAGTTTTCACTATTTAAAATAGAGCTTAGTGCACTGTCACTTTTTGCAGGTTTTATCCTTCAAGACTTTTTGTACTACTGGTTTCATCGTGCTTCACACAACATACACTGGTTTTGGCTAGCGCATGTGGTACATCACAGCTCGACAAAAATGAATTTCACAACGGCCTTCAGACAAAGCGTTTTGTACCCTTTTGTCGGCATGTGGCTGTTCTGGGTACCAATGATTCTTATTGGTTTTTCGCCAAGTCTGGTTTTTGCCATTGTCGCTATCAATCTGGCTTATCAGTTTTTTGTACACACTCAGACAATTGGAAACCTAGGCTGGGTAGAGCGTATCTTCAACACGCCTACGCATCACCGTATTCATCATGCAACGAATAAACCATACATCGATAAGAATTACGGTGGCGTACTTATTATATGGGATAAATTATTCGGCACTTTCGCTAAAGAAGACAAAACGATAACGATAAAGTACGGCATTGTAGGAAAAATGCCTGAGGACAATCCTCTTAGCGCTAACTTCAGTCAAATAGGTGTGCTTCGTGAACAGCTTCAGCACGCAAAAGGGATAAAAGCAAAGTTAAAGAGGTTGTTTGGCTATCCTGTCGCAGATTGATACTAATGGACTTACACAATCAAAGTACTAAATAGATTGCTAGCGCTACCTAGAGAAGCGCTAGCCTTGGTATGGCACTACTCTTTACTAGCAATTTTCTGAAGGTTGCTGTGAATTTTGAAAAGTACGATAAGCAGTTCGCACCAGATTCTTGCGCCAATACAGCCAGTACAAAACTCGCGTCGTACCCTACAAACATCGTTGTTACGCCACTTACCACAGATCCTAAAAGCAATAGCCAATACACGAAAGTGATAATCTTAGGGGTTAACATTGAGTCGAAGAAGAAAATATCTTTCATAATCATTCCTTGATGAAGTTTGCAGGTAGCAAGCGCTAATGTTTATGCCGCATCCTGCGACAAACTTCTTGTTGTTATCGTTGTTTAGTGTTTAAAAGAATTGTGAGCAAGCTCACAGGGATAGTTGTAACACCGAAAGGTAGTGAGCGCAACACTCTGTTATAAAAGGGTTTTATCTTGCGCCTTGCAAGCCGCCTGTGTGCAGTACAACAATGCGTGACCCGTCTTCAAACATACCTTTGGCCAGCATATCTTTAACTGCCCAAAAGGCTTTGCCGGAATAAACAGGCTCGATATCAAAATCGAAAGTATTATTAAAATCGTTGCAGAAGGTTTGAAGCTCATTTGGCGCTTTGGCGTAACCACCAAAATGATAGTTGTGGTCAATATGCCAATTTGATCGCCCAAGCGAGGCTGGAAGAAATTGTTCGACTAATCCTTCTAAGTAGTCTTCACCCTTCAGCACGCCAACACCGAAAGCGTTGCAACCAGTGCGATGGAGAGTGTCTTTCGCATTATTTTCATTACGTTTATTTAATGCACTGACTATCCCCGCTAAAGTGGCTCCACTAGCGACAGGAGCGACAATAAAATCAAAATCTATGTCGATTTCATCAACCATGTCCTTTATCCCTTGAAGCGCTTGTGCTTGGCTTCCGCCCTCAGGAATGATCATCGCGTCAGGTTGCTGCTGCTTAAGATGAAGTAGATATGCGCTATCGTTTCGCTTTTTGTAAGTGACTCTGTCTACATAGTCGATACGGGTGCCCCAACTTTTCAAATCCTCAATCATGGGTGTAGGTGCAGCGCTGTAGTCACCGCGAATAACGGCGTTAAAAGGAATGCCCAATTTATAACAAACAAAGCCTAGTGCATGCAGGTGGTTAGAAAAACCGCCGCCGAAACTCACTATCGTTTTTGGCAACGGGCTGGTGAGCGCATGACTTAGCTTTCGCCATTTATTACCTGACATTACAGGGTGAATAGCATCATCACGTTTAACAAATAGCGATACCTTGCTGGCACCTTCCCAATTTGGCTTAAATGGGACTAGCGGTGAGGGCAGGGTTAATGACGATTTAAATGCATCAAGGGGAAGCACAACGAGAGCCTAGTGTCAGTTGATCAAATGTGTGAAGGCAAGAGTATAACCAGATAGAAATTCAATAAAAGACCTGTAAAGTTTATTACGCTAATAAGAGCATAGTTATGGTTATCAAAATGTATGGCCTACGTCGCCAGTTGAGAGCTAAATCCTTACCAATGCGCCCAGAAAGTGCCAGTGGTGTGTGGGGATATTCGATGTATAGCGCTAGCATGGCTGCGAAGATGTTTTCCATCATTCTTTTTGTTTCGTTATCAACAAGCGGGCTAACCATGTCAAAGAATGCGGTTGCGCAAGAGCCAGATGCTAAGCACATCAGCAATTATGTTCCCAATGCAAAGCTCGTTGGAAAAGGAATGTTCTCTTACTACTTCTGGGATGTGTATACCGGTGAGCTTTATGCGCCTGAAGGTGAATACGCCAACCAGCCCCCCTTTGCACTAAAGTTAACGTACCAGCGAGATCTTGAAGGTAAAAAAATTGCCCAGCGTTCTATTGATGAAATGAAAAAGCAAGGAGACCTATCGGCTGATGATTCAGACAAGTGGCTTTCCCTAATGAATAGTATCTTTCCTGACGTCAGCGAGGGCGACGTCATTACCGGTATCGCTACAAAAGATGGCACGAGTGTGTTTTACGTGAACGGTGAAAAGGCTGATGAAATTGAAGACAAAGTATTTACACAGCGTTTTTTTGATATTTGGCTAAGCGATAAAACGTCTGAGCCAAAATTTAGAAAGAAGTTATTGGGAAACGGATAAGGGCAACGCTTTATTAGCATTACGCCAAGTCTATCTCGTCAATTGATTAAGGTTGCGAAAGTGATAAAGAATACGGTGAAGTTTGTTTTAGGAATCGGAATTGCCGCTTTAACGGTGGCAGGGCTATCCGGATGCTCTGTTTCAGTGGATGGTGAAGACTACAGGTCTGTATCGCCTGTTTTCGATATTGAGCAATTTTTTGATGGGAACGTTAAAGCCTGGGGCATTGTTCAGAACCGCTCGGGCGAGGTGGTGCAAAGGTTCGTAGTAGACATCGATGGTTCAGTAGATGGCGATACGTTAACCCTTGATGAATCCTTTAATTACGGTGTGGGCGACGGTCCAACGTCCCGTACTTGGACCATCGTAAAGCAGAGTGATAATAGCTATGTGGGTCGCGCGAGTGACATTGATGGTCCAGCCAAAGGCACCAGCTTTGGCAACGCATTTAACTTTCATTACGAGATGGATTTGCCGGTGGATGACACTAGCTATTCAGTGACGTTTGACGATTGGTTTTGGGCATTTGACGACAGCACGATGATGAACCGTTCGTATATTCGTAAGTTTGGTATTGTGATGGCAGAAGTCACCATATTTATGCAAAAACAAACAGACTAATACGCCATTAACCTCGTTTTTTGAAAAATGCTGGCCAGTAGATTTACTGGTCAGCGACTTGTTACTCGTCGGCCCTCCATCTTTATATATTTCCGTTTTCGTTTCACATTTGAAACTAATCGACATTTACTTTGGCATTACCCGTGAGGTGGCATTTCGTTCCATGCTAATGTAAGCGTTTAATTCTTTATTTTTCTTTGCTTAGGAGCGTTCATGAAAGTTGCATTGATGATGGAAAACAGTCAGGCGGCTAAGAATCCGGTAATATTAAATGAGCTCACAAGCGTGGCGGACTCACTGGGACACGCTGTATTCAATGTGGGTATGAACAGCGAAACTGATCACCATCTTACCTATGTGCACTTAGGCATAATGGGAGCTATTCTACTCAACTCGAAAGCTGTCGATTTTGTGATTTCAGGCTGTGGTACGGGTCAAGGGGCTATGATGTCATTGAATGCTCATCCAGGCGTATTTTGCGGTTATTGTATCGACCCTTCAGATGCATTTTTGTTTAACCAAGTTAACAATGGAAATGCGTTAGCGTTACCTTTTGCAAAAGGCTTTGGATGGGGCGCTGAACTTAATGCGCGTTATATCTTTGAGAAAGCGTTAACAGGCGAGCGTGGCGCGGGCTATCCCGTTGAACGTAAAGAACCTCAAGTACGAAACGCTGGTATTCTCGCAGATTTGAAACGTGCGTTGGCTCCAGAGAGCTACGTCGATTCACTGAAAAAAATGGACGTTGAACTGGTTAAAACAGCCGTATCTGGCGAGCGTTTCCAGCAGTGTCTATTTGACCACGGTCAAGATGAAGAGATTAAAGCGTACGTGAAGTCGCTGTTAGCGTAAGCGACAGGCACAAATCACAACGTTGAAAATGTAGGATAAAAACGCTGATGCTAAGAAAAAAGCATCAGCGTTTTTTATTTTTTATCGACAAAAGCATTAGTCCAAAACTTAACGCTTAAACGTAAACACCACGCCCAACCCGTGCCCCTTTAGAAGCGGGTCGTGAACAAACCAAATGTGACCATCGTGTAGCTTCACAATGGCAGATACTAGTGACAAGCCCAACCCATTCCCTTTACTGGTTCTACTGCCGTCTGCCCGATAAAAGCGGCGCTCCAGATTCACAATTTCATGTTCACCCACGCCAATTCCCGCATCGTTCACAGCAATCACGATATGACTTGCTGTGGTAGAGAGCTTTACGGTGACCACACTGTTTTCGTTAGAGTACTTTATGGCGTTGTCTAACACGTTAGCTACAGCTTGAAATAGCAGGTTAGGATCGGCAAGCATAGTAACTGCATCGAGCTCGCTCGATAGGGTAATGTCGCGTTCTTCTGCAAGGGGGTGATACAGGTCAACCACGTCCTCTACGATGGCGCGTACGTCAGTGGAACAAAAGCCTTCTTTCTTATTGGTGGTTTCAAGCCCACTTATGCGTAACAAGCTGTTAAACATGTTTAGCAGGTTGTCGGCTTCTTGGGTCGTATCTTCCCTTAGTTGAGTGTCTTCGATTTTTTCTAGCGTGTTGCGAAGTCGAGATAATGGAGTGCGAAGGTCATGGGCGATGCTATCGGTCACTGACTTTATATTGTTGACTGAACTCTCGATAGTATCGAGCATTTGATTAAACACAAATGACAAACTGCTCAGATCGTCCCAATTACTGTCAATTTCTAAACGCTCTTGCAGGTTTCCCGTTTTGATAATCTTATCCGCCGTTTGCGACATGCGGTTAATTCGATTAACCACGTAAACGGCTATAGCGAAGCTCAGCACACTCAAGGTACAAAGCAACACCACAATGATCCAGCTGAACGTTTTACCAAACCACTGTGCGCTGTATAAATCGTCAATGCCACGACCAACGTAAAGCACGTGATCGCCAAGGGTTACTTCTCTCATAAGTGCTTGGCGCAGCGTTTTTCTCGTTGTGCTATTGGGGCGGGTGATAACTATTTCTGCGGTAGCAAAACTGGCGCCTTTGTGGCGCTCAAGAACAAGGGGAATTGACGACAAATTGCCAGCCACAACTTGTTCATCTTTACTCAGTGCAACAAATGAACGTAGGTGGTCGGAGGCTGAGGTGATTGTTGAGCCATTTGGCGAATGTTGGCCATTGTCTTTGGCTATCGCTAACTTAACCGCGTCAATACCGAGGTTTTCATAGAGAGTAATAAGCGCGTTTGTTTTGGCATTAACGGCAGCATTCGATTCCGAAATAAACAAGTCGCTGCTCGTTAATCGCCAAAAATAAACAATTAAAACAATGGCAATACAAGCTAGAGTAGTGAGCAATACGCCTACGCGAAAACTTGAACTACGCGTAAAGTCGCGTATTGCTATCATGCAAGCCCATCCGCTATTCGATATCCTGTGCCTCGCACAGTCTCTATAAGCGGGACATTAAACGCCTTATCCACTTTTTGACGCAAGCGGCTAATGTGAACATCTATCACATTCGTTTGCGGGTCAAAATGATAGTTCCAAACCTGCTCAAGCAGCATGCTTCGCGTCACGACTTTACCCTTGTGACGGAGCAGGCATTCAAGCAATTGAAATTCTTTAGACTGCAGGTCGATCTCTTGATCGCCGCGCAATACTTTGCGGTTAACCAGATCTAGAGTGAGGTCGCCTACTTTTATCAGCGTCTTGTCTTCACCTTCTTTGTTACGACCTGCAAGGCCCTCAACGCGAGCAAGTAACTCTTCAAAGGCAAAAGGCTTAGTTAAATAATCATTAGCGCCTGTGCGAAGGCCTTTGACCTTGTCTTCAACCTGACTTTTTGCACTCAGTAATAAAACGGGCGTTGTGTTGCCTTCTTCGCGAAGTTTTTCTAAAACAGAAAAACCGTCGAGTTCGGGCAGCATCACATCCAGAATTACGGCGTCTAATTCGTTACTTGACGCCTGTTGGTAGCCTGATGTTCCATCACCTACAGTAATACATTCATGCCCTTCACCCAATAGTCCATTTGCAATGTGCGAGGCAACCTTTGGATCATCTTCTACAAGTAGCACTTTCATTATTACGCTTCTTTTGTTTATCAACATTCACACACTTGTTTGGCGTTGCTGTCGCCATTATGTGGCGATTAATCGTCAGCAAGCAAAATCAAGCAGTCGCAAAGCAGTATCGCTTTCACATGCTTTTACGAGTGTTAAGTAACGAAACGATCACTTTTAAGCTTTTTCGCATGTAGCGACAATTTGTTCAGGTGTCTAGCGCCCAAAGGGGCGCATGTACAATGCATTGGCTTGCTCTACACTCTTGAACTGCGTTCTCAAACTGTACTCTTAACTTGTACTGGGGCACCGGTCAACCTGCACCTTAATCAAACACTTAACTTAATTAGCCTCTGTCAAAACGCATGCTGGCGTTATAAGGCGTGAAGTGTTGAACATCGCCTCGTGCACATTTTTCCTGAACTTCGTGCCAATATTCAGGGGTCATCAAATCACCGTGCAACGATTTAAGTATATCTTTGAACTTGCGTTTACCTACAATGAAATGCTCAAACTGCTCGGGGAATACGTCGTTAGGCGCTACCGAGAGCGTATCAATAGCATAAGGATCGTCAGATTTCGGCAGGGATCTAAAATTGCGCTCATTCATTAAACAAATTTCATCATAGTCGTAGAAAATAACGCGGCCATGACGGGTAATACCAAAGTTTTTATGTAGCATGTCGCCAGGAAATATGTTGGCCATGGCAATTTGCTTAATGCACAGTCCAAGCTCATCTAGTGCACGGGTAATTTTCTCTTCATCTGTTTCTTCTTGTAGATACAGATTAAGCGGCGTCATTTTCCGTTCAATGTACATGTGTTTAATGATGAGTTCAGATTCAGTGAATTCTAAGCTCGATGCACACGTCTCTTTGAGTTCATCAATTAACTCAGGCTCAATTCTGTCTAGCGGAAACCTAAAATTCACATATTCATGAGTGTCGGCCATTCGGCCCACACGGTCTGACATTTTTACGAGTTTGTAGCATTCCTTAACGCGCTCACGCGTGATTTTTTTACTCTCTGCAAACTCGTCTTTAATAATTTTAAACACCACACCATAAGAGGGAAGATGGAAAACCATCATGACCAGGCCTCGAATGCCAGGAGCCGCCTCAAATTTGTCGTCTGACTCGTCCATGTGCTGCAAGAAGTTGCGATAGAACACTGTTTTACCGTGCTTATAGTGTCCCATTGCCATATACAGCTCAAAGTGCTTTTTATTAGGGAGAAGCTCTTGAAGAAAGGCGGCAACTTCCGCAGGATTTTGAGTGTCAGCCATAAAGTAGCTGCGAGCAAAACCGAAAATAACGCTTAAGTCTTTGCGATCAGTTAACAGCGCATCCACAAACATATGGGGTTCGTTATAGCGTCTCATGGCGATAACGAACGGCAGCGTTTCGTCGGGCATGCAAATTCGCCCAATCAGGTAAGCGGCTTTTCCTCTAAAAAACGTAGGCTTAAGGATTTCCACAGCTTGAACGCTGGCTAGCTGCTCCTTATTCAACCGAGCGCGAAGCGCGCTTTCAAGGTTCTGTAGGTCTCGCTCGAAGTTTTCAAATGGAATGTTGTATCGATATATCTTAAAAATTGACTCGTACATTTCACGCACCGTGGTGGTGGTGTCGAAGCTGTTAATCACTTTGTCTCTGTCTTGCCCGGGTAAGAAACAGCGGCTGGGCAAGACAAACATCATATCGTTATCGATTTTTCTATGTTTAAACAAGCGACCAATTACAGAGTTGTAAAAGGTTTCGGCTAGCTCAAACTGCGGGTGGCCTTCTAGCTGTAAAGCAAATACTTTCTTAAGCTCTTGCCAGAAAGCGTCGTCTTTTTGATGTACTTGAGTTAGCTGATAAATTTCGGCGACAGCGTCTGACAGGCTTTGCTCGTAAATGGTTATTCGCTCTTTAGAGGCAAGCTGAGTTTCTTTCCAATTTCCCTTTTCGAACCTTTCTTGAGCGCCACGAGTGATGCGGGTGAACCATCGATAACTCTTATCGAAATGAGACAAAATTTGATAGGCAACTTTTCTTACCAAACTCTTATCTTGGCTAGTAGCTAACTCTTGCATGGTCGTGTGTTCCTTATTTTGTTACTCGCTATATCTACCACAAAATAGATAGCTTGAAGAGTGAAGTTTGGCGCAGATAGCGATTAAGTTACCAATTATCAGACACTTTTTTGTTTTATTATACTTTCGTTTAATGTATTCTGTTGGCGGATTAATAACCAATTATAAGTTTGTATTTGATGGGTTTTAATATTCTTATTTGTGATGACTCGGCGCTGGCGCGAAAAATGGCGAGAAGCAATTTGCCAGATGGCTTTGCTGAAACTATTTACGAAGTGTCAAATGGTATGGACGCGTTGGAAGTATTGGCTCATCACACAATAGATTTGGTTTTACTGGACCTGACCATGCCTGTTCTTGGTGGTATCAGTGTGTTGAGTGAAATAAAACGCCGTCAGCTAGAAACGTTTGTTATCGTCGTGTCTGGCGATATTCAGCCAATGATGCAAGAAAAAGTGATGTCTTTAGGTGCACTGGGCTTTATAGAAAAGCCGATAAAACGGGACGTGCTAATGTCAGTTTTGCAGCGCTTTGGTTTTATTCTTCCCGATACATACAAACCAGCGATTGCGGTTTAAGATTTTAACGACTTATAAAAAGCGTCGATAAAGGTTGATGAGAAAAATTGATGACAAAGGGCGAACTGCGGTTCGCCCTTTTTCATATGCGCTTAGTCAAACCAGTGGCGCGTTTTGTTCGCAAACCACACTAGCGAAAGCATAACGGGCACTTCAACTAATACACCCACCACAGTGGCAAGTGCTGCGCCGCTGTGTAAACCAAATAGCGAAATAGCCACGGCTACCGCCAATTCAAAAAAGTTAGACGTACCAATCATACATGCCGGTGCTGCAACATTATGCGGCAGTTTCATACGTTTTGCCGCAAAGTAAGCAATGGCAAAAATACCGTAAGTTTGTATTAGTAGCGGTATTGCGATAAGCACGATGTCTTGCGGCTGCGATAAAATAGTTTCGGCCTGAAGACCAAACAAAATAACAATAGTGAGTAGCAGGCCGATAACTGAAAAGGGTTTGAACTTGCTAACCAATGCGTCAACAGCGCCATTTCCTTGTGCGTTATTGCCTTTATTTTCCAAGTGACGGCGCGTGATATAACCCGCGACCAATGGCAATACAACATACAGTGCAACAGAAAGCAGCAGGGTATCCCATGGTACGGTTATATCTGTTACGCCCAGCAGCATGGCGGTAAGCGGTGCAAAGGCAACGACCATAATCAAGTCATTAATTGATACCTGGACTAACGTGTAGTTAGCATCCCCTTTGGTAAGGTGACTCCACACAAATACCATCGCTGTACATGGAGCGACGCCCAGTAGGATCATGCCTGCAATGTACTCAGTGGCAGTTTGCGGATCTACCCAGTCGGCAAAAATGCCCTTAAAAAATAGCCAACCCAATAGTGCCATAGTGAAGGGCTTTATCAGCCAGTTAATCACCAAGGTCAGTACAAGGCCTTTCGGCTTTTTACCAACGTCTTTAATTGAGCCAAAGTCTATTTGTACCATCATTGGGTAAATCATTAGCCAAATAAGCACTGCCACTATCAGGTTTACGTGCGCATATTCAAGCGCCGCAATAGACACAAAGACACCCGGCATGGCATAGCCTAGGCCCACCCCTGCAACAATGCAAAGGCCAACCCACACTGATAAATAACGTTCAAAGAAACCCATTCTGTTTCACCTTTGTCTTACTTTACAACGATTTTTGATTAACACGCTTACTCACTTCTTCTGCGCTTTCAACGCGCTCAGAATAGCGGTCAACGAGAAAGTCTTTGTTGTCGCAGGTGAGCAAAGTAAATTTCACCAACTCTTCAACTACGTCCACAATGCGGTTGTAGTAAGGTGACGGCTTCATGCGACCATCGTCTTCAAATTCTAGAAAGGCTTTTGCCACAGAAGACTGATTAGGGATGGTTAGCATGCGCATCCAGCGACCTAAAATGCGCATTTGGTTTACCGCATTGAACGATTGTGAACCGCCGGAAACCTGCATAATCGCCAACGTTTTACCTTGGGTTGGTCGCACGCCGCCAAGGCTAAGCGGTACCCAGTCAATCATGCTTTTCATGATGCCAGTCATGCTGCCGTGACGCTCTGGTGAACACCAAATTTGCCCTTCAGACCACATCATAAGCTCACGCAGTTCTTTCACTTTTGGATGTGAGTCATCTTCAGTATCTGGCTGCGGCAATCCACGAGGGTCAAAGATTTTGGCTTCAGCGCCAAAGTATTCGAGCAACCGCGCCGACTCTTCAATTACTAGGCGGCTGTACGAGCGTTCTCTGAGCGAGCCGTAAAGTAGCAAAATACGCGGCTTGTGATCTGAGAACCTTGATGCAAAGTTAGCCATAATTGGCTTGTGCATTTGCGCCATTACCGCGTTATCAGATGGGCTTTGTGCCGTTGAGCTTTCTTGGCTGCTTGATATACCTTGGCTCATTGATTTACTGTTACCCATTACTGGGCTCCTAATTTTGATAGTGCCTCTTTAAGCGCTGCTTTATCTAAGTTTTTCTCAGCAAGTTCTGCTAATGCCGCTACACGCTTTTCAATAATATCGATGATGTTGTTGAAGGCCTCGGCTTTCTCTTGTTCGCTACCTTCTAACTTAGACGGGTCTTCTAAGCCCCAGTGCACCTTAAGAGATTTACCGAAATAAACAGGGCATGACTCGCCCGCCGCTGAATCACAAACCGTGACAACAAGATCAGCATCGTAATCTTCAAATTCATCCCACGACTGGCTTTGAAGGCCGTCTGTACTGAACCCGCGCTCTGCAAGGTACTTAAGAGAAAGAGGGTGTACTTCTCCTACAGGCTGGCTGCCAGCACTACGTGCTTCAATATTGCCATTCGAGGCGTTGGTGATGGCCTCGCAAAGAATGCTGCGGCAACGGTTGTGCGTACAAATATATAAAATCTTCATATAAAACCTTGTTTGATGGTCGAGGCTACTGTGGGTAGCTATAATAAATAGAATAAGACTTTAAAAAACAGATGCTTGGAGACGTATTAAGCTGCAGTTAACACCAGGGCCTGTTGACCTTTGATGTGCATTTTTGCAGCGGCCTTTGTGCCATCCAGAAAGTTTGGAATCTAGCAATTCTCGCAGGACAAATTGGCTAACGCCTCACTAATATATTCATTATTATGAATAGCGGTGTTCTTAATGACCTCCAGTGCCCAAGCGGGTAGGTCAGGATGGAGTTGGTAATACACCCATTTGCCCTTACGAGTATCGAGAACTAAACCGCATTTTCGTAAATCTGCAAGATGGCGTGAAATTTTGGGCTGGCTTAATTGAAGCGCATCAGTAAGGTCGCACACGCATAGCTCACCTTTTACGCTGAGCATAAGCAGCGTCTTTAAGCGGGTGTCTTCCGACAAGCATTTGAAAAATGTTAAAGGCTGTAGCTGCGCAGAATCAGAACAAGTCGACATAAATTACATCACATATGAAATTTCGTATGTGATGTATCGTATATGAAATTCCGTATGTGTCAATGACAAATCTGAAATTTCATATATGTTTGGTAGGGACGAGAGGGTCTTAGACCGCCATTATTCCCGGTAGAGGCCAGAAATTTAGTGGTTTTCAGGAGCGGCAGCCTCGAACGACATCGTTACTTCTTTACCGTTTACCTCGTTGTAGTGGGCAGTTACCTCGTTCATGAAGGCGAACCATGTTGGATTCGGATGCCAAATAGCCATAAGGTCTTTTTGGGCGGCTTGTTCATTTTCACCAAGTACGTTAATTCTGTATAGATACGTAAAAGCAGCGCCTCGCCAATTCAGTTTACAGTGCGTGAGTACCTTGTCTTTTTTGATATCGACGGTTTGCATAAATGCAGCGTAATTTAAAAAGTTGGCTAATGTGGGGCCTTCCCAATCCACCGGCACATTAAAGTAATCAAGTCCTAATTCTGAGGTAGTTAAGATTTCACTGGTTCTATCCCCTGGGATCAAATCTACAACGTGCGTCACTCCTTTTTCTTTCAGTAAAGAAAGGTGAGAGGCATCGGGTAAGCCCGAAGAGAACATATATGGCGCGTTTTCTTGGTAGTTGGTGAGCGTTGTAAGTGTCGGTTTGGTATTCATTTGCGCTTGGTTACTGGTTCGCGGTGTTGAATTGTCTTCATGATATGCGTTCGCATGTGCACTTAAACCTAGCCCTAAACTAATACAGGCCGCACTGACAGCGAGACTACGCTTAGACGTTTGAAATGACAGTGTATCTTTCAATATTTTAAGTGCTGCTGATTGGTGCTTTCTCATAATTTAGCGCTCGATGTTGACACTGGTTTATGGTGGCGTTATTGCCATTTCTTACGTTACACACTTGATGGCTTGTTGTCCAAGTGGCAATGCCACCGTTATGTAAACAGGCCCTAACCGTGGCATTGATAACAACTGCTGAATTGAATTTTTATATATCACTTTTAAGTTTAACTTTTCACTACCTTAGGTTTTAAAGAAGGCGTATTACGACCAGATGATTTTGGTTTGTATTTACAGCTAAGCCAGATTGAAAAAGGAACGCCTATAAGGGCAGGTAGAACCCAACTGACAAGTTGTAGTGACGGCGAGCCTTCGAATAATGCGCGTCCTCCAAAGGCAAAAAATGCGGTATATGCACCAATGCCAGAGCCAATGATATGCCCAATGTGCTCAGTTACCCACGAACCTGCAACGATGTCTTTTTGATAAACATAGCGCACAATACCAATGGCATTTAACAGTGCAATAGGGGCAAAGATACAAGTTAGCGTGATGCCGTACGTAATACCCTGATACAACGCAATGGAAGCGACGACAAAAAGCAGTACGGGTAGCCATAAATATTCAATTGTGCGCAGCTGCTCAAGATTTTGCTTCACTTTAAGCACCGCTACAGAATGTCTTACGTTGTTCCACACCAACAGGCTTAACATCAGCAAAAAGATATATTGACCTCTAAGGTATGCAGTGAAATAAGCAACAGACTCAAAGTGCTCGGGCATTGTCGGGTAGATGGCTAGCGGAATAAACAACACTATTGTAGAGCTGATAACGCCACTAATAGACGTAAATAGCATCGCTTTTATGTAGTAACCACCAAATTGCTTGTGGGCTTTTCCGCCCTTTCTCGTAAAACTAGGCACCCAAAATAGTAAAAGTGACAATGCACCCGTTAAAACGTGAAGCGCTACTATAAAGCCATGAATTGTTTGCATCTT
>JYMV01014760.1_pt1 | contig 15660 bp, 7 predicted proteins | sample 338911 | NCBI WGS metagenome assembly JYMV01 (sample SAMN03354496, study PRJNA234377) | hydrothermal vent metagenome | biome: Deep sea; feature: Hydrothermal plumes at the Eastern Lau Spreading Center, Western Pacific Ocean; material: Seawater | place: Tonga | collected 2009 | depth 2000 m m
ATTGCGACTCGCCTCCGGGCGCTCCAGTTCGTGGATACCTGCGAGTGGTTCGAGCAAGGAATAGGCGGCAAATCCGTTCACGGCTGCAACCCAGGCCCCATCCGGCGCCCGGTCCCCTTGCGGGTTCTCACACTCCTGGAGATTCATGTTTCGCTTCGTTGCCCAGGTGGTGACCATCTCTTTCACCTGTTTGGCCCACTCTGCACTATCTTCTGATGATTCCTTATCTCGTTTCACAGGAGTGATCCGTATGAATGCATCCTGGGGTAAATTCTCATCGAGGACCTGAAGAGCATTTTCGAGCAGGTGAATCTGCATGGCGAGACGGCGAATGACCTCGGACGGATAACGATCACGAGAATTTTCCGCATCGCCACCGAGTCGATCGAGGAGGGACCTGGCAGTACATGTTCCCGATTCGATCCTGTCACGCAGTTCAGCAGATGCCAGCACTGGAAGCCGATCCTGGGAATCCCAGAAGCCGGCCTCGGTCATCTGTTTCATGTCTCCATTTCTGGCGTTGTCCCATTCTTCCGATTCAATCCTGCCGTCGAGTACTTCAACTCGGTCGGCAAGTATCATCACCTCTTCGAGCCTGCCCGAGCCTCTCAGCGCAACTCTCGCCACCGCTTCCGATCCGCTGCGAAGATCCTCACCTGAGATCTCAACCGGTGGCAGTTCAGCTTCCTCCGCCTCCTGGGTCGCTGCATCAGGATCTACGAAATCGACCTCGATCTTCTTCCCATCGCTACGAACGAACAGGAACTGGTCTTCCTTCGGAATATCGTGAATGAGCATCTCCTGCGCGATCGGAGTCAGTGCAAATTTCTCGACCGCTCGCCGCAGTGGCCGGGCACCAAGTTGCGAAGTCAGGCCACGAGATAACAGGAAATCGATGGCAGATTCTTCCCATTCCACGGCCCATGGTCGGTCCCTAAGGCCTCTTCGAGAGAGCACTCTCTTGAGTTCCATCTCAAGCAGCGCTCTCTGCTCGGTTCTCGAGAAGGGGCGGAATGTCACGACCTGATCTATTCGATTGAGGAACTCCGGCCTGAAGGTCTCACGAAGAGCCCTTTCGTAGATATTTTCTTTACCTGACTCTGGATTGAATCCAAATGCCCCCTGTGCAGCTTCTCGCGCACCAACATTGCTCGTAAGGATGAACACAACATGGCGAAGGTTCACGGTCTGGCCGCGAGTATCAGTCATCCGAGCATCGTCAAACGCTTGCAAGAACATGTCCCACACACTGGGATGCGCCTTCTCGAACTCATCGAGCAGAACAACGCAGAACGGTTGGCGTCGAATAGCATCGAGTAGACTCCGGTGTGACCCACCTGATCCACTATCAGGAACCCCAACCAGACGTCCCAGATCCGAAGCTGTCTGCAACTCGCTCATGTCGAGGCGTTCGAGTCGTTCCTTCGAGCCGAACAAATATTCGGCGAGTACCTTGGCACTTTCTGTTTTTCCGGTTCCCGTTGGACCGGCAAAGAAGAAGACACCAAGAGGCCTACCCGCATCTGTAAGGCCCGCCTTCATCAGCGTTATTCGATCAGTCATGCACTGGATCGCCTCGTCTTGACCGATGATACGCTCACGGAAAAAACTCTTCACTTCTTCCTGATCCAGGGACTCTTCATCGTCGACGATCACACTCGGCATCCCGGAACGCTCGGTGATTGCATTTACTGCATCGTGATAGGTAATTTCGCTCTCGCCGGCCTGTCGTTTCCGCTCAAGAATCGACTTGAGCAGATCAAACGAAGATCCGAAGGCATCCTGAGCCGTCAGATACTGTTGCGACAGCGTGACGATTTTCCTGAGAACTTCCTCTGTGATGGAGATCGGCTCAGCGGACGTTTTGATGATCGATTCATGTTGCAACCACAGTTGAAGCCCCGCCACAGTGGCGTCCTCACCAGGCGACTCCACCTCGACCAGATCGAAGACCTTTCGTATCGAGCGGTTCTTCCGCAACAACGACTCGACTTCTGAACCTTCGACCAACCCAACAGTAACCAACCTGTTTCTGCGAATTTCGATGATCATCCTGTCGAGCAGGCTGACCGGATTGTTCATGTGTCGACCTGCAGATTCCATCTCGATGAAATCGGGGATGAAAAGAACTGTTCGTGGAGCGGAAAGCTGCCCCATTAGTTCTTTCCAGCGTTCCTCCATCTGGCCGATATACATCATTCCGGCGACCAGATCCTGCGCTGATGCTTCCACAATCGACCAGCCGTCCGCTGCAAGATCTGACAGTACCATGCGGATCAACGTTTCTTTTCCAACACCACTGGCACCGACAAGCAACATAGATCGCGGCTGATCGTTATCGAGGCGCTTCATGATGCTGGTCCTGTATTTCTCTGATCCAGGAAGTTCGACACACTCTTGCTTGTGTTTTTCAATCTCTTCTTCGCCCCAGAGACTGGCCACCGAGTCGATCGTCACTGCACTTCTTTTTGCTTTCAGTTTTTCGCTGAGAATCTCCATGAACTCCTCGTGCAGGAAACGCCTCATCAGATCGATACCCGGTTCAATCTGGCCCTGCCACGTACCGATCCATTGAACAACTCGATCAGCGTCCTCATCGGGGGTGCTCCGATGAACCACGATCTCAAGATGTTCTGAGATGACTTTTTGCATCTCCTCATCGGTTGACCATGGAAACTTGATCAGGCACTCACTGAGGGTGAATCGAGGATCTCGCCTCATCAGGGCTCTCGCTGCCAGTCGATCCCACGCCGCAGGCGAATTCTGCGTGATCACGAGACCATCGAGTTCAGTAGTACCGCGCTGCCGATCACTGAGGATGAACAGCGCGCTCACCGACGGTTCATATTCATCATAGTTGTTGGCGATGGAAATCAGGCTCTCGTCGGACAGTTCCTCATCCTTTAGCCGGTCCAGCACGTCCCTTGGAACAGCAACACCGTGAAGCACCGCCAGTTCTCCGTGATCGCCATCGAGACCTGCATGCTCAAGCTCTCCAGGTACTTCAGCAGGATCCTCTGGCATGGTGGCTCCACCACCCGTTCGCCGTTGCAGACTTCCCCAGTCCGGGATGACGCCCACTTCCATCAGGATTCCAAGGCCAACAGTTGCCACGAGGCAGGCCCCGACGAATCGTGCCATCAAGGAGAAAAAGTCTGCAGATAGGAGTGACAGTTCTTGCGGAAGCGGGAGCGTTTCTTGAAAGAGCAATATCGAGATGTAGAAGAGAATGAAGGTGAAGATGACAGCAGCAAGTCGGGTGAACATCGACATGGTGGAATCCGCCTTTTTTCCCTGCTAGAAACGATGTCTGTTACGAAAGTTGTATATCGAAACAGTAGCCACCTTCTGGCCACGACCGTCCACGATAGAGATCATGCCACATCTGCATCAATTTGTCCTGCATCGGCACTAGAGCGACTCCATATGGCACGCATGGGCCAGAAGGCGAACCGGGTGAATGGCGTTTTTCGGCCCCAGTAGACCCTCCCACCTCAACAGACAACCAGGATTACCGCTTATGATGGTGTCGGCTCCAGATCTCTCGAAGCGAGTCCTGGCCTGATCGCCAATCATTCGAGACATATTTCTACGGCGAAGCAGGTACATTCCTGCCGCCCCGCAGCAGTGATCTGGCTCGGGAAGTTCCACCCTTTCCTCGATGCAAGCAACGAGCAGGTCTGTTCCTCCATCGAGTGACAGTGCAGAGTGCTGTTGATGACAGGGCACCGACAACACTGTTCTTCCCTTCAGTTTCTTCTTGATTTCAAAGTTCCCGGATTGCGCCAGCAAGGTGGCTGTATCGATGATGGATGGTGCGCCCGGCGGTGCCTGCGACAACAGATGGGCGCCGCAACCTGCCCCGTCCACGACAACATGGTCGATTCCCTGCTCGTGGAACTCTTTCCAGCGATGCGACGAGTGCTGCCTGGCTTCCTCGATCAGGCCTGCATGATGGTGAAGGGCACCACAGCAACCAGCGGGGGGAACCACTACCCTCCACCCTGCTTCAGATAGCAATCGGCCAGAGAGATGGGTCTCTCTGCGGAAGAGACGATCCGCAACACAGCCACGCAAGATGGACACAGTACCGCGAACCTCTCCTTTCGCCTCGATCAGGTGCGGGATCTCCGGTTCTGGTCTCAATCGGCTCGCCGACGGAAGATCATGAGTAGCCGGTAAAACCCTCAACAGGGGACCCAGCAAACGCAAGCCACCGAGAAGTGCGCCGATTCGGGCAGGATGCGGTATCACTCTCTTCAACAGCCAGGATTCGATTCCCGCAGAGAGATCTCCACGATGCGGTCGACTCTCGTGACGGTAGTGCGCCATCAAGTGTTCCATGGAAATCCCAGAAGGACATGCGCTCTCACATGCACGGCAAACGAGACAACTTTCCATCCCATCGTGGATGGCGTCGCTGATGCTGGACCGACTCTCCACCACGGCGCGCAGTGCAGCGATTCTGCCCCGGGGAGATTCGGCCTCCCTGCCGCTGGCGAAATATGTCGGACACTCCGGGAGACAGAGTCCACAGTGGACACAATCCTTCAGCGCCGGAATCGTCGATGCGTCGATGTTGTTCACCGATCTCCCTGCCATGGTATTTTTCCGTCGCCATCCCATAGCGACCTCAGGCTCCTTGTCAGTGAGTCAGAGGCGCAGGGGTGAACCAACGGAATACCCGATCGCTCACAAGCCTCGACATCTTCAGCTGTCACCGATCCACCAATGGATGCAACTTTCTCGACCAGGAAATCGAGGTCGGAACCTGGTTGCCACCGTTCAAGTAGCCCGTATCCAGCAGAAGGAAAGATGGCGCGCCAGATTCCGGCGTCGTTGGTAACTATCGAGCGCCAGTGCTTCCATCCAACCCTGATTCTCAGAGCTGTTCCCTGATGGGATCGTAACTTCCTATGAAATGAGATCATCTGCTCCGGATCGAATTCGGTTGTTTCCACATCACCAACAACTTCACGGATGAATGACGCCATCTCATCCACTGCCCTTTGAGTTCCAGAAAGCAACAGTTGAACCTGCTGCTGAACAGGCTTGATCGACATCAAGTACGGCTCGAAGGGCATCCTTCGAAGTTGGTCCAGAACACTCCAATCCTCCGGCCGATCAAGAAACCCGAATGAAAGCGACTTCCAGCAAGCAGGTGCTGTTTCCAGTCTGATGTGTAATCTGGTGATCACACCCAGTGCTCCCAGCGCCCCGCCCATCAGTCTGATCAAATCGTAGCCGGTGACATTTTTTACGACCGTTCCACCCGATAAAATCGGCGAACCATCACCGCGAACACCCTCGATTCCTAGGACATGATCGCAAAATCTTCCGGTGGCAGGATCAGCAGGTCCTTCCCTGGGATCGGAAAACAGACCTCCGATGGTTCCCGTCTCATCCGGAAGCACTCCACTCGAGATGAGGCCATGCTTGGCGGCAGCATCGCGTATCGCACTCACAGGAGTTGCAGCTCCGACGGTGGCCACCATCTCGGCGACTTCCAGCGATTCGATCTGATCTGAAATCGCCACCTGCGTCGAGAAAATCATCCCTGCTGGAAGCAATCCCCGACTGCCGCTGCCGGGTGCCCAGATCACATCGCGACTGGGACCTGCCGGGGGAGTTGGTGTTGTTTCTTCCATGCAGTCCCCCGCTTCCGTGTCGCTGAATTCACCACAGAGCCTACCCCCACTACCGCGGTCGGCAAAATATGGGCAGCAACTCTTTGAGAATCCCGTCATAAGTGCCCAATAACCCAGCGAATATCCCTTTCACCTCGGGACATTAGGCAGTTGTCCACACCGCTATTGCCCTCTAAGATGGAGACAGCGTCGAGTATGACGAGAATCCGGAATTACGTTGGTTTCTGACTGACGCCAGTTCTGGTGACCTGTCGCGACGCTTGGGTTCTGAGATACAGAAAAATTTGGGTTTTCATGCAACCAGGCTCTCTGGTCATCCGCCTCGATCGGGGCGACCGAGTACCTGAGGTTGCGATCGGTTCACGATACAAATTGCAGACATCCGGTGGGGTCTTCCCCCAAGCTCTCCGGAAAGGAGAACAACGATGAGGATTCGATTCTTGCCAACCCTCACGGCAGTGTGCCTGGGTATTGCGTTCTTTTTTACTCCTGCGCTACATGCGCAGTTGCTCGACTTCGATGATTTCGAGAGTTATGCCGTGGGTTCCGGCATCGCAGGACAGGGTTCCTGGGATACATGGGACGGCGTTCCCGGAGTTGATTCCGACGTAGTTGACACCTACAACTCCACACCCGGTGGAGATCGGTGCATCGAGTTGACCCCCAATGACGATGTGGTTCGCCTCTTCGGAGGACTGACCAGCGGTGCTTTCTCTTTCACATCCAACGTATACATCCCTGCGGGGCAAGCTGGTGACTACTACTTCATCCTGATGAATACATACGATGGAAGTGGATCAGGCTACGACTGGTCTGGACAGATTCACATGTCCGACGGCACAGGACTCGTCAGCGCCGACAATGTCTCGGGTGGCGGTGGAACATTCACCGACACACCCATCGTCTACGATGCCTGGACCGAAGTGCGCGTCGATGTAGATCTTGATGCCAACCTTTACCAGGCCTATTTCAACAACAACCAGATCGTCGTCGATGGCACCTGGTACGGTGCTGGTGGTCAGCAAGCGATGGAATGCCTCGACCTCTACAACACCGGCAACCCCGGTATCTTCTATTACGACGATGTTCAGATCTCATGTGTGGGTGCCTGTGGCTGTCTGCCATTTGATGCCTTCAACTGCAACATCGACTGCGCCACAAATGATGTCACGATGGACTGGACCAGTTTCCTGAATGTCCCTGGTGGATACGCCGATGGAATCCAGGTCCTCCGTAATGGCGTCGTTCTCGACACCTTGCCAGGTGATGCAACTACCTACGATGATCTCAATGCTCCACTGGGGTTGAATGTCTACGAGCTCATCGGTGACTGCGGAGGCGGCTCCACGACGACCGCCATGTGCAGCGTTGCGTGTACCGGAGGGCCTTGCCCACCGCCGATCGCAGGAGATGAGTGCTGCGATGCATTCCCTGCAGTCTCTGGCGCGAATGCTTTCAATCTGGAGCCGATGACTGATAGTCCTGATCCGGTTGTCGGACTCAATTGCACGGGTACCTTCCTCGGAGGATTCTTCAGTGACATGTGGTTCACCTATACGGCGGACACCAATTCCTTCCTGAGGATTTCCACCTGTAACACCATCGATACCGATCTGGCCATTTACGAATCAAGCGGTGCTTGTGGCACCAAGATCGATGTCGCATGTAACGGAGACTCCTGTGGAGTCAGTTCCGATCTCAACTTCTCCTGCACAGCCGGAACCACCTACATCGTTCGCCTTGGACAATGGGATGACCCGCAGGCAGGCGCAATCTTGACCGGTGACCTGATCATTGAAGAGTTGTGCGACTTTGGTCTCACAGGCGTGATCGGTGTCGTCGATTGTGGTACTGGAGATGTCGCCCTGAGCTGGAACCCTGCCGGTTTCAGTAACTACGATATCATTCGCGATGGAGTGGTACTGGCCAGCTCATTGCCTTTCGGTACTACCTCGTATAACGACGTTGCTGCGCCTCCAGGACCGCACACCTACGAGATCGTCGGTAACTGCACCACTCAGGGCACCAGTGTCGTGACTGAAGTGAGTGTCAATGTCCAGGGCGGTGGTGGATACAGCGATGTCATCATCGTCGGAGAGACTCCCTCGGGGATCGACAGCGCTGCTGCTCTGCAAATCGCCCTCGAAGCGATGGGCCTGGTTGTCGATGTTCTTCCCGGTGGACCCGGAGATCTCGCGTGTCTCACCGATGACTCACTGGAGCGCATCTGGTACATGGGTGGTACATACCCCAACGGCCGTGCTCTGACTACCTCTGACGGTGTTGCCCTCCTCATCGCTCAATCCGCAGGTAAGCACATCTATGTTGAAGGTGGAGATATCTGGGGCTTCGATGCAGCGACCGACTTCAACACCATCGACGGGATCGCCGATGGCGTCGTTGACGGTGGCGACAACTACCTGATCATGGATGGCCTCGACAGCGGTTATGGACTCGATCTCAGTGACCTCCAGGACATCGCCTACAACCAGGACCAGGTGACTGCACTTGACTGGACCGATGAAATTGGACCCGGAACACTCGATTCTCTCGGCCCCAACTCGGCTCTCGTCTGGGAGCCGGATGGCCAGATCTTCGGTGTCGGAATCGGCGCTGGCGTCTATTACAACACTGACTCTGGCGGAAAAGTGCTCAGCCAATCCTGGGAGTTCGGCGGCTTCGGTGGTGACCAGAATGATCTTGCCATGCGTTACGTTGGAGCACTGGGTGGTGTTCCCAGCGGAGAGCCTGTCTTCAAGCGTGGCGACAAGAACATGGATGGTAGTTTCAACATTGCAGACGAGATTTACCTGCTCGCAGCTCTCTTCTCTGGCGGAGCCCAGTGCCTGTGCCCGGACTCCTGCGATGAGAACGACGATGGATCTGTAAACATTGCGGACGCCATCTATGGCCTTGCTGCTCTCTTCTCGGGTGGCGCAGCGCCGCCCGATCCAGGTCCGAACAGTTGTGGGGAAGACCCAACGGCTGATTCGCTTCCCACTTGTGAATACACGGGAGCTTGCTAGGGAACTGACTCCACGACCCGTCGCGGAGGTGTTTGTCAGGGGTGTCTCCTTCAGGAGGCACCCCTTTTCTATTCATCACTGTTCTATTTCATCATCGGGTCCCAGGATCTGCTCGGTTCTTTCCAGGTGGGCTGCACCACGGAATCCAGCCTCGGTACAACCGCGTCCAGTCGGCAGGATCTTGCCCGGATTCGCCAGCCCTGTCGGATCCACCGCATCTCTCAGCAACATCTGGGTCTCCAGTTGCTCTGGCGAGAAGATGAGCGGCATGTGATCTCGCTTCTCCATGCCGATGCCGTGCTCTCCCGACAAGGTTCCTCCCAGAGAGACGCACAGTTTCAGGATCTCATCGCCGGCCGCCAGCACTTGCTGCCTTTGCTGTGCATCGTTGGAATCAAAGGAGATGTTCGGGTGCAGATTTCCGTCTCCGGCATGAAAGACATTACTCAGGACCACGTTGTGCTGGCGACCGATCTGCTGGATCGAACTGATCGCCTGCGCCATCCGGGTCCTGGGAACCACCGCATCGAGGACATAGAGATCGGTGGCGATTCGACCCATCGCTCCGAAGGCACCTTTTCTGCCGCGCCACAATCGTTCCCTCGATGGCTCGTCGAGTGCTTCCTCGAAACCGATGGTCTCATCCAGATGAGCGGCCTCTCGCACAGCAACCGCTGCTTCCTCCACCTCATCGGGTAGCCCCTCGAGTTCGATGAGTAGCACCGCTTCCGCATCTACTGGATATCCGGCACGAAACACCGATGCCTCGACAGCACTGATGGTCATTTTGTCGAGGATTTCCAGCGCGGCTGGCCTCAGGCCCGCGGCGATGATGGCCGCTACCGCCTCGCACGATGCTACCAGCGATGAATAGGAGACCAGAAAAGTTCGCACGCTCGGAGGCCGCGGCACCAGCCTCACCGTCGCCCGCGTCGTGATAGCAAAGGTACCTTCGGAACCGATGAAAGCTCCGCGCCAATCGATGCCCCCCCCATCTCGTTCCAGATCGACCACCGTGCCATCGGTGAGCACCGTTCTGATGGCCTGGATGTGACGAGTGGTCATGCCGTGGAGAAAGCAGTGCGGTCCCCCGGAGTTTTCGGCGATGTTTCCGCCGACGGTACAGGCGCGCTGGCTCGATGGATCGGGAGCAAATCGCAGTCCGTGAGCCGATGCGGCCTTATCCAGATCGAGATTGATCACGCCCGGTTCGATCACTGCGGTGCGCTGCAAGGGATCGACCTCGATGATCTGTCGCATCCGGTGCACATCGAAAACCCAGGCACCTTCCATCGGAACCGCACCGCCACTGAGTCCCGTTCCCGCACCTCGCGCAACGAAGGGGATGCCCGCAGCTGCAAGTACGCGAACCGAGTGAACGACCTCTGCCTCGTTCTCCAGCAACAGTACACCTGGAGTCTCACCGCGATGCAGAGTCAGGCCATCACTGTCATACAGCCGACATTCATCTTCATCGGTGAGGATGCGGTGTTTCGGCACCCCCTCTTGTAGTTTCCGGTGGATCGGGTTCGGCGTCATCTGCACCCCTTCAACCGACTCAGGTTCTCCTCCGTCAGGCCTGCTGTCCAGTCGAGAAGCAGCAATCTACAGATTGCATGTACCCCCCTCGATACTGGATGATCAAGGTTCAGAAGTGGAGGTGTTCGATGTGGCTTCGATACTGGATGGTCGTCTGTTTGCTGTGGCCCTCTGCTGCCCTGTCTCAACCTGTCAATGACGATTGCTCCGGAGCCTCCGTCACCTTCGTCGGCACCACCGCTTTCGACATCTCCTCGGCCACCGATTCTGCCGTTCCTCCCGATGATTCCCTCTGCAGCGGGGCCCTGCTGGGGCAGTTGCACCGAGACCTGTGGTGGCGATTCACACCGGATACTTCCGGTCTGCTCTCTGTCAGCACCTGTAACAGTGCCAATTTTGACAGCGATCTCGCCGTCTACAGCGGAACCTGTTTTGATCTGCAACTGATCGGATGTAACGGCGATGCCGCTGGCTGTTCCCTCTTCACCTCTCATGTCGCCGAAATGCCCGTTGCTGCCGGCCAGCAGATCTTGATCCGGGTCGGGGGTTGGAGCACCACTTCCATCGGTAGCGGGGATCTCATCGTCGAGTTGTCGGGACCGATTCCACCCATCGATTTGCAGTGCTCGACGGGACCGGGCGGCATCAGCGCCAGTTGGGGTGCGCCACTTCCTGTAGACAACTGGGAGATCTATCTGGACGGAGCCCTCATCGACACTCTCGACGGAAGTGCCACCAGCTGGATCGGTGGAACGGTACCGGGGATCGGCGAACAGTTTCAACTCTGCGTGGCTGCAGTATCCGGAGGTGAAAGTGCGCAAGAGTGCTGCACCATCCTGGGAGGACCGATCAACGACAACTGTAACGGGGCACTGGAGATCACCACAGAAACCATCGATTTCGATACCAGCGGTGCCACCGACAGTAACGACCCCTTCGATCCTTCCCCCTGCGCATCCTCGCTGCCGGGTGATCTGGTGCAGGACGTCTGGTACCAGTGGACATCTCCGGGTAACGGTTCGGTGCAAATTTCTACATGCTCGATGGCAAGTTTCGATACGACGCTGGCGGTATACGGAGGTGACTGCGCATCTCTGATTCCACTCGGCTGCAACGGAGATACCGCCGGGTGCAGCGGATTCACCTCGCTGATCGAGGATGTCATCGTTTCGAGCGGAGAAACGCTCACGATCCGCATCGGGGGCTGGCAAGCGGACGATGCAGGTACTGGAACCCTGTCGGTGCAGTTTTCACCTTCGCTGGTCGATAATCTGGTCGCCACATCGAATCCCGGCACCGGTGTCATCGATGTCAGCTGGCAAGCCACACAGGATCTCTCTTCAACGGCTCTTCTCGTCGATGGAGTTCCCTACGCTTCCACCGGTACCGTCTCCGCTGGAACCATCCAGCAAGATCAGATCTCCGGATTCCTCTGGCCCGCACCGGTGGAAGTGTGCCTGCTGTCCAGTTCGACCGCAGGTTCTTCCACTCCCCTCTGCATCGATGTCGATGTCCTCGAGGTGGCCACCGAGGTGGTCAGCGGTTCGACGGGTCCCATCGTCGATGGTGGGCTCACCGTGGCCACCGCCTTCGTTGCCAGTACCGAACTCGCTTTTGATCTTCGCGTCGAGCTCGAGATCGATCACCCGAGGGTCTCGGACCTGCAGGTTCGTCTCCTTTCTGCCGAGGGAGAACAGGTGATCCTCCACTCCAACGGTTCCGGTGGCGGGATCGATGCCATCTACTGGCAACCGGCTCCACTCGCGGCGACCCCCTACGATGTTGGTGCCACCATGCGGCCAGTCGGACCCGGCTCGCTGCTTGATCTTTGCAGTTCCATCCCCGCTGGCGAATGGACACTCGAGATCGAGGATCAATTTGCTGGAGAGAGTGGCACGCTGGTCGCATGGTCGCTGGTCTTCTTCGATGTTGCCCCCGCGTATCTCCCCGCACCCGATCTGATCGCAGGAGATCACCAGCAGATGAGCCAGCTGGGACGGGAGGGGGATGAGGTCGGCCTGATGCTACAGTCGGTGTGCTGCAATCACGGTGACGAACCGCTCGACTGGCACGGCAACCCGAGTCCTCTGCATCCATTCATGGTGTTCAACCTGTACCGCGTCTCGGAAGATCGCATCATTCAGGTCGGAAGCTCCTGGGCAAAGCACGCTCCAGGGCCAGCGACCACCGCCAATGCGTGTGGATTCGGATGTATCGTTCCCTCCGATCCCTACACCCTCGGGGTCGGCTGTTCCGACATCTACAGCGCCGGTTACAACGGAACCCAATCGGTGCTCGGTCCCCGGTCCGAGATCGATCCCTGGAGCGGAAGTTACGACTACGACACTTCCATCCTGAATGGACCGCTGGGATCGGTCACTCCCGTCGATAGACGCCTGCGGATCCACGATGTCGACCTCGACCCGGCCGCCAACCCCGACTCCGATCTGGTCGTCGAGGCGCTCTACATCGCCCATGACGATCCGAATCCTGGCGACAACATGATTCACGAGGCCGTGTCGATCACATCCGGCGCGCCGGGTCAGACCTGGCAGTTTTCGCTCTCCGATCCGGGTCAGATCGGTCCCGCCATCCTCGCCTGGACCGGCAGCACCATCTCCCAGATCACCCCTGGAGATGGCTCCGATGGGGCCGCCTTCATCGCAGTAAAAGCATTTCCGCTCGATGCCAGCGAGACGTTGTGGCGCTACGAGTACGCCATCTGGAACCACAACCTGTCGCGCCATGTCGGAGCAGTGGAAATCCCGTTGGCCGCTGGAGTCCAGATCACCGATCCCTACTTTCATGCGCCACAGATCGAATCCTTCGACTACGATGACCTGGCGTGGCAGATCAATATCGAATCCGATTCCATTCGATGGAATGCTCCGCCTCAGAATCCACTGCGCTGGGGATACCTGTACAACTTCGCCTTCACCGCCAGTGCGGCACCGGTCTCCGGCGAAGTACATGCTACCGGTCATGATGTTGCCGGACTCATCGTTGTAGAATCGCTCGTTCCGGGTGGACCGATCACACCCCCGATGCGTCGTGGAGATTGCAATGCCGATTCCGGCATCGACATCGCCGATGCCGTTACCGCACTCGACATCCTGTTCATGGGGGGTTCATCGCCTGCTTGCACCGACAGTTGCGATACCAATGATGATGGCCAGCTCAATATCGCGGATCCAATTGCACTCTTGACCTGGCTCTTCGGCTCGGGGACTCCTCTGCCGCCACCACATCCCGGTTGTGGACAGGATCCCACCGTCGATTCCCTCGATTGTCTCGATGGAACTCCCTGCTCCTAGTGCCCTCAGCGGTGAGTCAGGGACAGTTCATTTCTTCACAGTCGAGAGAATCGGTATCGATCACATCTTCGCCACAGCCTGTGACCGGATTGGGCGCTGCAGGAGGGGGCCCCCCGGAGAAGAGATAGGCGAGGTAGTTGATCGGATCGGCGATGTTGAGGGAGCCGTCATCGTCGATGTCGCTGGCATCTTCACAGGGAAGCACGACCGATCCGATGAAGAGATAATCGAGCAAGTACACGACATCGGCAATGTTGAAACCTCCGTCGCCGTTGCAATCACCGCGCACGAAGAAGATCGGATCGACGATCACCAGCGACAGGCAATCGAACTCGGGCCACACCGACTCGCCATCTTCCGTGACCATGCGGATCGCCAGCGGCGGATTTCCGATGGTTTCGCACGGGCAGAACTCGGTGAAGCTCACTGGCGATGTGAGATCGACCAGGTACTGCGCTTCGATGACCCTCTGCTCGCTACCCGCTGGAAAAGGCTGTGAGTTGAGGAAACTCATCACCACTGCCACGTTCCATCCTCCCGGTACGATGACAAACTCGAAGAAATCAGGAGGGTTCGGTTGCAGGTCGACACCCAGATCCAGCTGCAGCACCGATCCCTGGCCCGGGTCGTGACACAGTCCGAAGGAAAATGCGTGTAACGGATCTGGACTGGTGGATGCGACGCTCAGTGCAACCGATTGCGGCAGGGCAGTCGTCACCATCACTTCAAACCTGTGCGCTGCCGAGAGCGGAGGCACCACGGGAGGATCACACGACACATCACAGAAGAGAGTTCCAGGAGTCGGGTCCTGCGCGCAGAAACCGACCGGCGGTGGCATCGTTCCGTCGAGTGCCACGTACGATGTGATCACGATGATGTCCTGCACATCGATGAAGTCGTCATCGTTGGCATCGCAGGCAAGTGCACAATCGATCGGCCCCGCACCGCCGAACAGGTAGTCGATCACCTGCACGACATCCGCCAGGTCCACATGACCATCGACATGGCAGTCGCCACGGCGGAAATCACCGTTGGTCTGCTGAGCAGACATCACAGTGGTTTGCAGCATGAGTACCAGCATCAGCAGAAACCTGGCACAGGAACCGATTCGCAGCATCGAGATGCTCCCATCACTCTTCGACGAGTCGAACCTCGATGATACCGTATGGCTATGGCACCTGCTAACTCCCGCATGGTTCGCCAGAACGGATCAGATACAATATATCGGCTACAGACACCGGAATTGGATCTCCATTTGGATCCCCATCGGAATCCATCAGCGAAGGATGCCACCATGGCTTCAACGCAACAGACCACAACGATGGCATCGGGCCCAGCCCAGATCTGGTGCCTGCGGGCGTCGCTCGCTGCGCTGTTACTGCTGTGGCTGGGCTCCGGTTTGCCGCTTCAGGCTCAGGAAGATCCGGCGATTCCCGACAGTTGTTCCAACGGAGTCGATGACGATGGCGATGGCAACACCGATTGCTGCGACAGCGACTGCGTCGGCGATCCCGACTGCATCGAGATCTGCGACAACGGACTCGACGACGACTGCGATGGCCTGATCGATCTGCAGGATTCGAACTGCTACGGCATGCCCACACCGGGCTACTTCTCCCGCGGCGATGCCAACGGCGATGGACAGCACGACATCGCCGATCCGATCCTGATGCTCCAGCACCTGTTCATGAGCGCCTCGATCCCATGCCTCGACAGTGCCGACGTCAACGACGATGGTGCCGTCAACATCGCCGACCCCATCTCCTTGTTACAGTGTCTCTTCATCTTCTGCGACGTCACCGTGATCGCCCCGCCCTATCCCGGCTGCGGCTTCGACCCCACCAACGATGACTTCCACTGCTGGGAATACTTCGGCTGCCCCTGACGCGTCACTGCTGCCACCACCAGCCACCGCATCACCTTGAATACAAATATCCATTGTCAATCCGGCACCCCCATCCCTCCGGATCCATCTGCCGATAATGCTGCTATGCTATCGATGAACGATCACAACCACTGATCAACATCCTGCAACTTCGTGGGTGGGGCAGGTTCATCGGTATCTATCCGAGGTAGGAGTGTGTTCATGAAGACGCAAGTGACCGGTGCGCCGTGCAACGGCGCATCCATCTC
>JYMV01004097.1_pt1 | contig 15659 bp, 13 predicted proteins | sample 338911 | NCBI WGS metagenome assembly JYMV01 (sample SAMN03354496, study PRJNA234377) | hydrothermal vent metagenome | biome: Deep sea; feature: Hydrothermal plumes at the Eastern Lau Spreading Center, Western Pacific Ocean; material: Seawater | place: Tonga | collected 2009 | depth 2000 m m
AAGTTTTCCCCATCGTTTGCCGCCAGGAGCATACCCTGGCTTTCGATACCCATCAGCTTTTTAGGTTTTAGGTTTGCCACCACTATAACCTTTTTGTTCTTTAGCTCTTCGGGGGTATAGAAGGGCTTTATACCCGCCACTATGGTGCGGGGTTTCTCCTCGCCGAGGTCTACGGTTAACTTGTAAAGTTTCTTAGCCTTGGGGATTTCCTCCACTTCGAGGATTTCGCCCACCTTCAAGACCACCCTTTGGAAGTCGGAAAAGTCGATGTATTCGACACCTTCCGGTTTCTGTTCCATCTTTTTATCCTCCTTTTGGGTTTTTTCTTCAACCTTCACTATAAAGGTTAGGTCTTCTTCGGTAATTCTCCTAAAGAGGTTCTCTTTCTTCCCAACCCTGTGGGGTATTTTTAGGGTTAGAGGTTTCAACCCCTCGAGGTTTTCAAACCCTTCCAGCCCGACCATTTTGAGGGCTCTTTCCATAGCGGTCGGCATGAAGGGGTATAGGAGGTGCGTAATCACCCTAAGACCGTCGAGCAGTAGGTATAGAACACCCTTTAAGGTCTCTTCTCTATTCTCCTTTTTGAGTTCCCAGGGTTTTGTGTAATCCACGTAGCGGTTTAGAAATTCCGAAAGCTTTAAAACCTCCTCGAGGGCTTTGTGGAATTTGAGCTCCTCCAAGAGGTTTTTGTAATTCTCGAGCACTTCGGCGGTTAACCTCTCGTATTCCTCCCTTTGGGGGATTTCGGAAACTTTATCGATTTCCCCCCCGAGGTATTTGTGAACCATGGCGACCACACGGGAGTAGAGGTTTCCTATCTCGTTGACCAACTCCCCGTTAACCCTGTTTAGGACACTCTCGCGGGTGAGGTTTCCGTCCTCCCCAAAGGGTGTCTCCCGAAAGAGGATATACCTAAAGGGGTCTACACCTATTTTTTCGACCGCCACAAAGGGGTCTATAACGTTTCCCAAACTCTTGGAGATTTTATGCCCCTCTACGAGCCACCAGCCGTGGGCAAAGACCTGTTTGGGGAGTTCCTCCCCGGCGCTCATTAGAAAGGCGGGCCAATAGACGGCGTGGAAACGGAGGATATCCTTACCCACCAAATGTAAATCCGCCGGCCACCACTCCCTGTATTGGGGTTTCGGATAACCCACACCGCTTAGGTAGTTCGTAAGTGCGTCAAACCAAACGTAGACCGTCTGATTTTCGTCGAACGGGGCGGGTATTCCCCACTTAACCCTATTTCTCGGGCGGGTTATGGAGATATCCTTTAACCCCTGGCGGACGAATTCCTTAACCTCGTTAAACCTGTAGGCGGGTTTTACAAAGTCGGGGTTTTTCTCGTAAAACTCCAAAAGGGGTTCTGTATATTTGGAAAGCCTAAAGTAGTAGGTCTCTTCCCTTATATACTCGCAGGGTCTCTTGTGAATGGGACAGACATTCCCCTCGAGGAGTTCCTTTTCGGTCTTAAACTCCTCACACCCGACGCAATACCAGCCTTCGTAATAACCCTTGTAGATGTCTCCGTTTTCGTAACACTTTTGGAGGATATGTTTTACAGCCTCCACGTGGTCGGGTTCGGTTGTTCTTATAAACCTATCGTAGGAGATATTTAAAACCTTCCAAAGCTCCTTAAAGCGTTCGGCGTTTCTATCGGCGAGCTCCTTGGGGGTAATTCCCAATTTCTCCGCCGTCTGCTGTATCTTTAAGCCGTGTTCGTCCGTTCCGGTTAGGAAAAAGACCCTATCCCCTTTTAGACGGTGGTATCGGGCGACTATATCGGCGGCTATGGTGGTATAGGCGTGTCCCAAGTGCGGTTCGCCGTTTACGTAGTATATGGGGGTGGTAACGTAGAACTTTTGACCCATTAGAAACAAAAAATTGTAGAATCCCCGCGCGAAGCGCGGGCTTTGGTTGGAAATTACTCCCTTAAATAACCTCTTTCTTTAAGCTTTTCCAAAAGCTCGCCGACGGTTGCATTTTCGTCCAAACCCAAACCCTCTAGCAGTTTCCTTATGGATACCCACTTTTTGAGAACCATACCCTGGGTTATCAACCTCTCGAAGGGTTCTTCGTATTTAACCATCCCCAAATCGTGGAGGAATTTTTCGAAAAACCTCGCGTAGAGCAGGTGCAAAACTGCGTGTTCGATACCCCCTATGTAGATATCTACCGGCATCCAGTAGTTGGCTTTTTCCTCGTCGAAAGGTTTTTGGTCGTTGTGGGGGTCGGTGTAGCGGAGGAAATACCAGGAGCTGTCGAAGAAGGTGTCCATGGTGTCGGTTTCCCTCTTTGCGGGAGCCCCACACTTGGGACATTTGGTGTTTACAAACTCCTCGCTCCTCTCGAGGGGATTTCCTTGACCGGTAAACTCCACATCGAGGGGTAGTTTTACCGGAAGCTCCTCTTCGGGGACGGGAACAACCCCGCACCTCTCGCAGTAAACCACCGGTATAGGGGTTCCCCAATAGCGTTGTCTCGAAATATTCCAATCCCTAAGGCGGTAGGTTACCTTTCTCTTACCCAAACCGCGTTTTTCGAGTTCCTCAACAATCCTCTTTTTGGCTTCCTCGCTATCCAACCCGCTAAAGGGTCCCGAATTTATCAATATTCCCTTTTCGGTGTAGGGGAGTTTTTTGGAAGACATAGCAGGTAGTTATTTTAAGGTTGGGGAGTAGAGGAAAAGCGTTTCCCCTATGGTGCGGAAAGAAATAAAACTAAAAGAGGTTAGGAAATTTTCGACATTACCTCCTCGGGTATGTCGAAATTGGAGATAACCTGCGAAACGTCGTCGTGGTCTTCGAGGGCGCTGAGGAGCTTTATGAGTTTTTGCGCCTCTTCGGGGTTATCTATCCTGACGGTGGTATTGGGTATGTAGGAGATTTCCGCCTTCTCAACGGGAACGCCCAGCTTTTCGAGTTCCTCCTTAACCTGGTAGAGGTCTTCGGGAGAGGTGTAGACTATGTGAACTTCCTCGCCGGGTTGAACGTCTTCCGCACCCGCTTCGATAGCCTTTTCGAGGATGGTTTCCTCGTCTATACCTTCGGCGGGAACCTCTATAACCCCTTTGCGGTCGAAGAGAAAGGCGACGCTCCCGCTGGTTCCCAGCTTTCCGCCGTGTTTGTTAAAGATATTTCTAATCTCGGCTACGGTGCGGTTCTTGTTGTCGGTTTGGGCTACAACCATAATAGCCACACCGCCGGGTCCGTATCCCTCGTAAACGACCTCTTCGATAGCCTCACCCTCGATTAAGCCGGCACCCTTTTTAATCGCATATTCGATTTTCTCCGAGGGCATTTTCGCCTTTTTAGCCCTCTCTATAGCCTGCCTCAAACGGGGGTTGTGGTCGGGATTGGGACCCCCCAGACGGGCGGCAATCATTATCTCCTTCGCCAGTTTGGAAAAGAGCTTACCCTTTTGGGCGTCTATCTTCGCCTTCTTATGCTTAATCTGCGCCCAGTGGCTGTGTCCCGCCATATTAGACCTCCGAAAAGATTTTTTGTGGGAAAAAAGCCCAATTAGTTAAATTTTACGTTCCCGTAGTGGGGTGGTATTTCGGGGATTGTCTTTAAAATCCCCGCGCTTTGCGCGGGCTAAATTCCTTCTTATGGGAAGGATAAAGGGGCTTCTTCTAGACCTCGACGGCACTCTCTATATCGGCGACAAACCCATACCGGGGGCTGTCGAGGCGGTAAAAAAATTGAAGGAAAAATATCCCATAAGGTTTATAACCAATACTACTACCAAACCGAGGAGGGTAATATTTCAAAAACTCCAAAAAATGGGTTTTCCCGTAGAGGAGGAGGAAATATTTTCCGCCCTCACGGCGACCAAGGAATTCTTGAAGGAACACAACGCGGGTGCCTATCTGGTTTTGACCGACCTCGCAAAGGAGGAGTTTAAAGATTTGAAAGACCTACCGGTGGAGTATGTGGTGGTAGGCGACGCGCGGGAGAATATGAATTACGAAAACCTCAACAGGGCTTTTAGATATCTTATGAAGGGCGCGAAACTGATTGCGGCCGCTAAAAATCGGTATTACCTCGACAGGGACGGGGAACTCTCACTCGATGCGGGACCCTTTGTGGTCGGATTGGAATACGCAACCGGTCGGGAGGCGATACTTATAGGGAAACCCAACAGGGAGTTTTTTCTCAAAGCCGTTCGCAGTATGGGTTTAAAACCGGAGGAGGTGGCTGTCGTGGGCGACGATATAGAAGCCGACGTAAAGGGCGGAATGGACGCCGGACTCTTCGGTATCCTGGTAAAGACGGGAAAATTCAAACCCTCCGATTTGGAGAGGGGTATAAAACCCGACCTGGTTATAGATTCCGTAGCCGAGCTCCCGGAGGTGTTGGAAAAACTTTGACAACCCGAAAAAAGGGTTGTATCGCTTGATTTCCTTTGGGGGTTTTGTTATATTTATCTCTTTGTCCACGGGGCGTAGCTCAGAGGCAGAGCGCTGGCATGGGGGGCCAGAGGTCGCCGGTTCGATCCCGGCCGCCCCGACCACCTCTAATCAATCCATCCAAAGGTTAATCCCAACTTTCCAAATCCCGTGAGGTTAAGGTGCTACATTCTATCCCTCTTAGGGGGTAGAAATTGCTTTGGGAAAAGTTTGACCTATTGAAGGACTACCGTTCTCCCGAAGACCTCAAGGGGTGGGATTTCGAAAAACTGGAAAAACTCGCCGAGGAGGTTAGGAGATACATAATAGAGGTTACATCCAAAACGGGTGGACATGTGGGTCCCTCTTTGGGTGTGGTCGAACTTACCATAGCCCTCCTAAAGGTCTTCAATCCTCCCGACGACGTGGTGGTTTGGGATGTCGGTCATCAGGGCTATCCGTGGAAGATACTTACCGACCGAAAGGAAAGGTTTCCCTCTTTGCGCCAATACGGGGGTATATCCGGTTTTATTAAGCGGGGCGAAAGTCCTTTCGACGCCTTCACGGTGGGGCATAGCTCCACCTCCATATCGGCGGCTCTCGGCATAAGGAAGGGTAAAGACCTTATAGGTAGAAAAGAGGACTACGTTATCGCCGTTATTGGGGACGGGGCTCTTACGGGCGGCGAGGCTTGGGAGGGGCTGAACAACGCCGGACAACTCCGTCCCGACCGCTTTATAGTAATTCTCAACGACAACGAAATGTCAATTTCCCCCAATGTGGGGGCTATATCCAACTACCTGAATAAGGTCTATAGCGGCAAGGTCGTTCAGGAATTCCGTCAAAAACTCAAAAAGGTATTGGAAAACAACTTCAAACCCGGTCTTAGGTTTATGAAGTTGGTTGAGGAATTCCTAAAGGGGTTGATATCGCCGGGTATCCTCTTTGAGGAACTCGGTTTCAACTACATAGGGGTTATAGACGGTCACAACATCCCCCTTTTGGTGGAAACTTTGGAAAACGTAAAACGGATAGAGGGACCCGTTTTGCTCCACATCAGGACGATTAAAGGAAAGGGTTACAAACCCGCCGAGGAGAACCCGGTAAAGTGGCACGGTGTGGGTCCTTACAAGTTGGAAACGGGTGAAAGCGCTAAGAAAAAGAGCCGCAGCTGGTCGCAAGCCTTTGGGGAGGCGCTCGTCGAATTGGCGGAAAGGGACGACGAAATTGTTGCCGTAACCCCCGCTATGCGGGAGGGTTCGGGGCTTACGGAATTCTCAAAGCGTTTTCCCGAAAGGTTTTTCGATGTGGGAATAGCGGAACAGCACGCCGCAACCTTCAGCGCCGGACTGGCAACCCAAGGTTTAAAGCCGGTGCTCTGCTACTACTCGACCTTCATGCAGCGAGCCTACGACCAGATTATCCACGATATAGCCCTGCAAAAGCTTCCCGTCGTGCTCGCCGTCGATAGGGCTGGGCTGGTCGGGGAGGATGGACCAACCCACCACGGGGCTTTCGACCTCTCCTATCTGCGCTGCATTCCCAACATGGTGGTCTCCGCGCCCAAAGACGAGATAGAGCTTAGAAATCTCTTATACACCGCTTTAAAACAGCGGGAATTTCCCTTCGCCATAAGGTATCCCCGCGGGGCGGTTGTCGAAAACCTCCTCGGGGAGGGAAGGGAATTTAAAGAGATACCCATCGGCAGTTGGGAACTTCTAAAGTTCGGAACCTCGGAGGTTGCTATATTGGCAACCGGCATATCCGTAAGTTGGTCTTTGAAGGCTTACGACCTACTGAAGGAATTTCACGGAATAGAACCGACGGTGGTAAACGCGAGATTTATAAAGCCCCTCGATAGGGATATGCTTAAAAAGGTTGCCGAACACCATCGGGTGGTTGTCACGGTGGAGGAAAACACCGTTGTCGGAGGCTTCGGTTCCGCAGTCCTCGAAGCGTTAAACGAAATGAACCTCCTCCAAAGGGTGAAGGTTGTAAATATCGGTCTCCCCGATAGGTTTGTAGAACACGGAAGTCAAAACCTGCTAAGGGAAAAATTGGGACTTTCCCCGGAAGGTATAGCGGAAAAGGTTTTGGAAGTCCTCAAATAGTTCGGGAGAACCTCTTTTCCACCCTCCTCTTTGTGTATACGTCAAACACCATACAGATATTTCTTATCAGCAATCTCCCCAAGGGGGTAACCCTTAAAAATCTTTCGCCCAACTGTATTAAGCCGTCCCTTTCCATTTCCTCCAACTCTTTTAGCTCGCTTTCGAAGTAATCGTCGAAGGCTATTCCAAATTTTTCTTCAATAACCTTTTTATCCAAAACAAAATTGCATATAAGCTCGGTTATAACTTCACGCCTAACGATGTCGTCGTCGTTCAATTCTATTCCCCTATAGGTGGGCAGTAGACCGTTGTCGATAGCCTCATAGTAAGGTCTTACGGTTTTGTAATTTTGCCCGTAGTAGCGCTCCAACATGGAAATGGAGCTGATACCCACCCCTATGAGGTCTACACCCTTTTTGGTTGTATATCCCTGGAAATTTCTCCACAGTTTGCCCTCTTTTTGGGCTATCACCAGCTCATCGTTGGGTTTTGCGAAGTGGTCCATTCCTATATAGACGTATCCGGCTTCGGTAAAACCCTCTATAGCCGTTTTGAGCATTTGAAGTTTCTCCTGCGGTGAGGGTAAAGCCCTTTTCTCTATCCTCCTCTGCAGAGGTTTTATCCAAGGCACATAGGCGAAGTTGTATACCGCTATACGGTCGGGGTTTAAGGCAATAGTCTTTTTCACAGTCTCCTCAAAACTTTTGGGGGTTTGGTAGGGCAATCCGTAAATGAGGTCGATATTTACCGAAGTAAATCCCAGTTCTCGAACCCAGTTTATAACCTTTTCCAAGAGGGGATAGGGTTGAATACGGTTTATAGCCTTCTGAACTTTCGGGTTGAAATCCTGAACCCCTATGGAGATGCGGTTAAAACCCAGTTCCCTGTAAAGTTTCAACTGGTTGAAGGTGATACTTCTCGGGTCTATTTCTACCGATATCTCCGCATCGGGTGAGATTTCAAAGTTTTCCCTAATAAGGGAGAAGAGGTAATCGGTTTGTGCCGTCGTTAGGTAATTCGGCGTTCCACCCCCCCAGTGGAGTTGTATTACGGGACGGGAGGTATCCAAATACCTCTTTAGGTAATCTATTTCCCTTGCCACCCTCTGTAGGTAGGGAATTTCCCTACCCCTTATGCGGTTAATAATTACGTTGCAACCGCAAAACCAGCAGGCATTTTCGCAAAACGGTATGTGGAAATATAGCGATAACGGTTTACCCCCTTCGTTGCTTTTCAGCAGATGTTTGATAAAGTAATCCCTTCCGTAACTTTCGCTGAATTCGGTCGCCGGAGGATAGGAGGTGTATCGGGGTCCCGGCTTGTCGTATTTCTTTATCAACTCCTCCGAGAAAATCACATCCATTTGGTGAGAATATTAGCCCGCTCCCGCGGGGGATTTAAGGAACAAAATTAGAAGGAATTGAAAAGGGGAATTACTTCTTAGGAGTTCCCGTTTCTTTCTTAAATCTCCTCACCTCTTGAAGGAAATTGTTTAACAGTTGAAGACCCCACTTTCGGAAATTTTCGTTAAAGCCGACACTTTCGGGGTGAAATTGAACGCCGAAAATTGGGAAATGCCTGTGTTGCACAGCCATAATTTCCCCATCGTCTTCCGAATAAGCCACCACCTCCAAGTCGTTTGGTAGGCTATTTTCGTCTATTACCAACGAGTGGTATCTGATAGCCTCAAAGGGACTGGGTAACCCTTTAAAAATTCCCTTTTGCGAATGTTTTATAAGGGAACTTTTGCCGTGTTTTAAAGTTTTAGCCCTCCTTATACGGGCACCGAAGGCTACCCCTATCGATTGGTGTCCCAAACAGACGCCGAGAATGGGTATTTTTCCCGCGTAGCGGCGTATAGCCTTAACGGAGATACCCGCCTCATTGGGCGTGCAAGGTCCCGGTGAAATTACCAGCGCGTCGGGTTGATGTAGCTCTATTTCCTCAACCGTTATTTCGTCATTTCTCTTAACGGTAACATCCGCCCCCAGTTCGGCAAGGTAGTGAACGATATTGTAGGTAAAGCTGTCGTAGTTATCTATCATCAACACCCTTACGGGTTTTTGGAGGGATTTTTCGTCCTTTGATGGGGAAATCTCCTTTTTTACCTCAGCTCCCATTAAAGGAAAAGGATAAGTTCCTCCAATCCTTGCGGAGGAAATGTGTCGAAAGGGGAAACCTTTAAAAGGTCGGAGAAATTATTTTTCCTCTTGGGAACCTTCCAATTGCGCTTTCAAAACCAAAAATGCGGGTTTAATCTTCAGCTTCCCGGTGTAGAAGGGATGGCATTGGTTGCAGGTTTCGAGATATACCGTTCCGCCTTTGGTGCTCAGTATGGTGAATGTGTTACCGCAACCGCATACGAAGGTGGTGGGTTTCAATTCCGGATGTATTCCCTTTTTCATCCTATCCTCCTCCTCTCAAAGCTTTTATTTAACGCAAATAGTCTTATTCTATCACAGCGCGCGATGCGCCTCTTCGTAGAGTCCCGCCCTCTCCAAATGGCAGGTTATATTCAGCTTGTGAAGGGTTGTTCTATCCTCCTCAAATTTGATTATCGAGTAGCTCGCGTTATCGCATCCGAAACTCCAAAACTTTTGGAGGGGTAAATCCAGAGCGGCGCAATACAATGCCCTAATCGGAACCGTATGGGAAACAACCGCTACGGTTTCGTTTTGATGTTTTCTCTTTATATCCTCTACAAAGGCTTTAACCCTTTCAAAGACCCTTTTCAGATTTTCCCCTTGTGGGAAATCCACCTTCCAGGGTTCCTTTATCCACATTTCAAACATTTCGGGGTATTCCTCTTTCACCTCGTCGACCAGTTTTCCGCTCCACACCCCGTGGTCTATTTCGATGACTCTGGAATCTTCTATAAGGGGAACGTTTAACTCCCTTGCGATAATTTCGGCGGTTCTTTTGGTTCTCAAGAGAGGGGAGGTATAAACCACTTTAATACCCCTGCCTTTAAGTTCCTCCGCAAGTATCAAAGCCTGTTTTTCGCCCCTCTCCGAAAGGTCGGGATTTAAAAGTCCCTGATATCGACCTATGGGGTTCCATTGACTTTCGGCGTGCCTTATAACGTAAAGGGTACAGCCCACTTTACCAACCTCCTTAAGTGTTTAGAAATTTTAGGAGGGGAGGAATTTTCCGAAAATAGCAGACTATGAGGTATCTCTTTATACCTTTGTTGTTATTCCTTTTGCTGGTAGTCCTCTACGAGGGTATGTTCGGCTATACCGAGCGCAAAATGTTTAAAGGTTTAAACAACGGCTCGGAACGTTTCGCGGAGGATTTAAAAGTTTACTTCTTTAAAGGTGATGTTTTGAATTGGATATTCAAAGGGAAGAAAGCCGATTTTTCCAATCCATCCCTAATAAGGGTTTACAAATTTTTTGCCCGTAGGGTGGGTCGATATCTAATACTCCAATCCGACAAAGCCGATATAAACCGAATAAGGAGGAAAGCCTACTTAAGTGGAAATGTGATACTGCGTTTCAAAAAAGGGGGGAATCTTGTTGAGGTAGAAACCGATTTTGCCACCTTGGACTTTGCTAAAGAGCTGGTTTACGGGAGCGGTAAAGTGGTGGTGAAGGAGTCGGGAAAGACCTTAATCGGTAGGGGGTTTCGCTACAATATGAAAAGTGGAAGTTTTATAATACTTCGCGATGTTGAAACGCTTATCGGCACTCCTTAGCATTTTTTTTCTATTTGCAACCGCTTTTGCGGAGAAGTTTCATATTCAGTCCGATAAACTCAATGCCGAAAAAGATAAAGTGGTCTATGTAGGGCATGTAATTGTTACAACCGAAACCGGAAAAAGGCTTAAATGTGACAAACTGGTTGTATTTCTCGATAAAAATGGAAAAGTTGAAAAAATTATGGCGGTAGGTCATGTCCTTTATACGGACAAGAAGCTTAAGGCTATGGGAAATATAGCCCTCTACTATCCTAAAACAAAAGTTATAGTTTTGGAAGGTAATGCGGTGATTGTTAGCAATAGGGGAGTTATTAAAGGGGAGAGAATAGTTTACAATCTGCAGACCGGCGCCGTGGATGTTAAATCCCACCGGAGGGTGCAGTCGGTTATAGATATAGATAGACCTAGTAATGGAAAATAAATCGATATTATTGGTTAACGACGACGGTTATTTTTCGGAAGGAATATTAACGCTCTATGAGGTTTTGAAAAAACATTTTTCCACCGTTAAGGTTGTCGCCCCCGACCGTAATTTGAGTGGAGCGGGGCATTCCCTGACTTTTACCAAACCTTTAAGGATTAGGGAGGTCGACAGGGATATATATACCGTGATTGAGGGAACCCCCGCCGACTGCGTCCACTTGGGGGTAGGGGTTATTTTTGGCGGTAAAAAACCGGACATTGTGGTTTCGGGAATAAATCAGGGACCCAATTTGGGGGAGGACATCACCTATTCCGGAACGGTCGCGGGTGCTATGGAGGGGTGTATTTTGGGAATACCTTCTATAGCGGTTTCTTTATTTGCCCGCGAAGATTTTAGGTTTGTCGACGCCTCTCTGGTAACTTTGGATTTGGTAAACCGTGTCCTGCAAAAGGGACTAAAGGCAAATACCTATTTGAATGTGAATATTCCGAATATCCCTTATGGGGAAATGAAGGCGTATGCCGTAACCCGACAGGGGCACCGTATATATAAAGAAACGGTAATCCGCTATAGGGACCCTTACGGGCAACCCATCTATTGGATAGCGGCGACCGAATTCAATTGGAGTGCCGAACCCTGGACGGATTACTGGGCTATTTTGCAGGGCTTTGTGTCTATTACCCCCCTCGATTTGGATTTGACAAATCCAATAGTAAAAAGAGGAGTGGCAATATTTGGGGAATAGTTCTTATTCAACCGTTACCGTTTTCGCCAAATTCCGCGGTTGGTCTACGTCCAAACCGAGCTGGTCTGCTATATGGTAGGCGAGTAACTGAAGGGGTATCACATTCACAAAGGGGGTGAAATCTTCGCCGACTTCCGGAACGCCTATAAACACCTCTCCTTTGTTTTTCAAAACCGTATCCCCTTCAAATCCTACCGTAATAACCCTACCTTTTCGCGATAGAACCTCCTCTATATTTGCGATTATTTTTTCGTAAACCCTATCGCGGGGTGCCAGTATTACAACCGGCATATTTTCGTCGATTAATGCTATGGGACCGTGTTTCATCTCTCCGGCGGGATAACCTTCGGCGTGGATGTAGGAAATCTCTTTTAACTTCAGGGCACCCTCGAGCGCTATTGGGTAATTTAACCACCTTCCGAGGTAGAGGAAATTTTTAAATTTCTTATATCGGGAAGCCAGATTTTCGAGCTCGCCGTTCAGTTCCAAAGCCTTTTCTACCTTACGGGTTACCTCGTTAAGCTTTTCCACGGCGCGGTAAAACCCGTCCCTATCGATTAAACCCCTACGCCTAGCCATTAATTGGGCGAAGAGATAAAGGATAGCCAACTGTGCGGTAAAGGTTTTTGTGGCGGCGACCCCTATTTCGGGACCCGCATGGGTGTAAAGGGTAAAGTCCGCCTCCCTGTCGAGGGAACTCCCCACAACGTTTACTATTCCGATGACCGATGCACCCTTTTCTTTGGCGCTCAGTGCGGCGAAGCGGGTATCCGCCGTTTCTCCCGATTGGGATATAGCCAAAATTAAGGTATTTTCGTCCACCGGTATATCGGCGTATCTGAATTCGGAAGCGTAAATAACCTCGTTGGGAATACCGGTATATTTTTCCAGCCAATATTTTCCGATTAGTCCGGCGTGATAGGACGTTCCGCAGGCTATTGTTATCACCCGGTTTATTCTGTTGATGTCAAAAGGTAGCGTCAGGTCTTGAGAGAGAAAACCTCCGATTGTATCGGCTATAGCCTTCGGTTGCTCGAATATCTCTTTCAGCATGAAATGTTTAAAACCGCCCTTTTCCGCCGAAAGGATATCCCAGGGGACAACAAAAACCTCTTTGCTAACCGGTACCCCCTCAAAGTTGTAAACCTCCACCGAATCCCGTTTCAATACCGCTATTTCTCCATCGTCGAGGGAAATGGTATTTCGGGTATAGGGCAATATAGCCGGAATATCGGAAGCCAAAAAGTTTTCCCCTTTACCCAAACCCACCACTAGGGGGGAACCCTTTTTTACCCCTATTATTTTGTCCTTTTCCAAAGGGGTTATAACGGCGAAGGCAAAGGCTCCCTTTAAACGTTTCACCGTTTTTAATACCGCATCGAATAGATTGCCGTTGTAGTATTCGGCTATCAAATGGGCTATAACTTCGGTGTCGGTTTCCGACCTAAAGTGGTGACCCTTTTCTTCCAATTCCTTTCGGAGTTCTAAATAATTTTCGACTATTCCGTTGTGGACAACCGCAAAAAGTCCCCTCTCATCGGTGTGGGGATGGGCGTTAACTTCAGAGGGTGCGCCGTGAGTTGCCCACCTGGTGTGTCCTATGCCTATATTCGATTTGTACTGCTTGCCCCAAAGAGCTCTAATCAATTCCCTGATTTTTCCGACTTTTTTTTCAACAACGAGTTTGTCGCCTTCTATAATTGCTATACCGGCGGAATCGTAACCCCTATATTCCAACCTCTCCAAGGCGCTCAGTAGTATTGGAACGGCGTAATCGTTTCCTATGTATCCGACAATTCCGCACATCGGTTAGAGAGAAAGTTTAACCTGAGGAAAACGGGTAAAAAAATTAAGGCGTTTAAAGAACCGTTTTTCCCAGCTGATAGGTTAAAACCGATAAAATCCAGGCGGTGGTTAAATTTAAGAAAATCGAAAATAGTGCAAACCTCCAACCGAACTCCTGCCACATTACGGCAACGGTAGCCGCACAGGGGGTGTAGAGAAGCACAAAAACTATAAAGGCTAGGGCGCTCGCAGGGGTAAATAGCCTCTTTATTTTCTCCAACATTTCCGATTGGGGAATTTCAGTCTCAAATACCCCCGGTAGGAACTGGTTTACAACCATTTCCGCGGAACGGATTAAGGCGTTCAAAAGCTCCTTTAGCTGTTTCTTGAAATCTTCCCAAAAGTTTACCTTTACGGGTTTGGGAGATTTGTCTTCAACTCCAAGAATGGTTCCGTAGGAAGTTATTACTATCTCCTTCGCCAGAAAACCGGGTATTAAAACGGCTACATTTTCCCAGTGTTCTCCAAAACCGGCGGGTTTAAATACGGGCTGTACAGTTGTGGCGATTTTCCCCAAAAGGGTATCCTTTGGAGGTGCCCCGTAGGGGAGGTTCATCAGTATCCAAACCCCCAGGTTGGCGAAGAAAATAACCGTCCCCGCACGGTGGACGAATTCCCAAACCGGAGTCCACATCGAACGGAAGAGGTCTTTTAGGTGGGGAAACCTATAGGGGGGAAGCTCGATAATAAAGGGAACCTCCAAAAGGTCTTTTTTAAACAGGGTTTCCTTTAAGAGGAATGCCACCGAAATTGCGACTGCCACACCCAAAAGGTACATACCGAAAACGACAAACGAAGGGTGTTCGGGAAAAAAAGCGAGGGCTATTAAAACGTATACGGGTAAACGGGCGGAGCAGGACATAAATGGAATTAGAAGAGCCGTTAGCTTGCGTAAAGCCGAATTTTCCAAAGTGCGGGTAGCCAATACCGCCGGAACGTTACAGCCGAAACCCAAAATCATCGGCACAACCGCTTTACCCGTTAGCCCCAAATGGCGCATAAATCTGTCGGCTACAAATGCGGCGCGGGCGAAATAGCCGCTATGTTCCAACAGACCCAGAGCCAAATACATAAAGCTCAATACCGGAATAAAACTTGCGAAAAAGCCTATACCTCCTATTAGTCCGTTGAGAACCAGGGAAATCGCCCAATCCGGGGCGTTAAACTTTAACAGTAGGTATTCCGTGTATTTACCTATAAAACCGTTGATAAAATTGTCCAGCCAATCCACCAGTGGTGCCGAAACGTCGAAGGTGAATTTAAACACCAAGAACATAACCAGGAAAAAGAGGGGGATACCGGTGTAGGGATTCAATAGAATTTTGTCCAACAAATCCTGTAAGGATTTTTCCCGCCCTTTGGAGGTTCTTATGAGGACTTTTTTAAGAAACCTCGATATGGCTTTGTAACGTTCCTCCGTTATAACCTCATCGGGAGGCATATTGAACGCTTCGCTTAAGTAGTGCCTTTCCTTTTTACAACACTTTGAGAGGTCGAAGGAAAACCGTTCCTTTAGGAGTTTTGCCAGGTATTCGTCCCCTTCCAGGGCTTTAATCTGAAGCCACCTTTTGGGGAATATTGAAGAAAAGGGTTCATCCTTTATCCGTTCCCATACCTTTTGTAAAACCTCCTCAACCAGTTGGGAAAAGCGGAAATATTTGGGTTTTCTCCCTTGGGTATAGGTGTCGATTATTGCCTTTAACAAGTTATCGATATTCCAACCGGTTTTTCCTATTACCGGCACGGCTTTGACATTTAACTCCTTTTGGAGAATGTTCAAATTCAGGGTGTAACCACTCCTTTGAAATTCATCCCACATATTGAGTGCTATAACGGTGGGAATTTCTAACTCCAATAGTTGGGAGGTTAGAAATAGATTTCTCTCCAAAAGGGGGGTTTCAATAACGTTGACAATAACATCCGGTTTTTCGTGGATTAAAAAATCCCTCGTTATCCTCTCTTCAGGCGAATAGGGGGACAGAGAGTACACGCCCGGTAAATCTATAAGCTCAAGTTCGTAGTCTCCGTAATTTACCGTGGCGGTATATTTTTGAACCGTTATTCCAGCCCAATTTCCTATTTGAACGTCTCCCCCCGCTATTCGGAATATTAGAGAGGACTTTCCCACATTGGGTTGCCCGACAAAGGCAACCCTTATTTTTCCCTTCATCTTTCAACCTCTGGAAGGAAATTTAAACTCAATCTCAAAATAGAGGGGTTGATAAAAAATGAAGAATTAGAAAACGACTGTAAAGCGGACACCAAAGGTGGTAGCCTCCAGAGTTTGGGTTTCAAATCTCTCCCTATCCCATTGAAGGTCGAAAGTTATATCCCCCTCCCATCTTACGATTTGGGTGGGGTGGTTGAATTCGAAAGGGAAAATCTAACTCTTAAAGTTTTGGCTATTAATTCAAAAACCGATAGCGGGAAGAACTACACCTACT
>JYMV01023777.1_pt1 | contig 15654 bp, 13 predicted proteins | sample 338911 | NCBI WGS metagenome assembly JYMV01 (sample SAMN03354496, study PRJNA234377) | hydrothermal vent metagenome | biome: Deep sea; feature: Hydrothermal plumes at the Eastern Lau Spreading Center, Western Pacific Ocean; material: Seawater | place: Tonga | collected 2009 | depth 2000 m m
CGTCGGAGGAAAGCGAGGACACCCAGGCGATGGGTCGAGGCTGAACCAGCGCCGTCAACAAACGGTAAACCGGTCTCCACTCAGAACACTGTGAAGGAATAAGAAGCATAGTTAATAGGGGGTTGGGAGACCTTTGACGATCTCCTCCAAAGCGTCGACAAAACGCCGATTTTCTTCCGGTAGACCGATGGAAACTCGAAGACACTTCGGCAGACCGGCCTGAACGAGTGGTCGGGTGATGACCCCTCTTTTCTGCAGCTCGAGAAAGAGATACTGAACCTGCTCCTCGGACTGAAAAACCATCATGAGAAAATTGGTGTAGCTTTCGTACGACTGAACTCTCAGCCGCCGGAGCTCTCGGCCGAGATAATCTTTGCCCTGCTGGTTGATCTTGAGGGCCTCGATGAGGTATTCGGAGTCTCCCAGAGCGGCTAGCGCCGCGGCCTGCGCGACTCCGCTCGGTTCGAACGGCAACTTCACCTTCCAGAGAGCTTCGATCAACTCATGGTGACCGAATCCGTAACCCACCCGAAATCCGGCCAGCCCGTAGGCTTTTGAAAACGTTCTCAGAGTAATCACGTTGTCGTATCTGTAATCCATGGAGTCGGGAAACTCCGGATTGGTGGCAGCGAACTCGCAATAGGCCTCATCCTGAATCACCAGCACTCGGGCCGGGATCTTCTTCATGAACCGGTCGAATTCCGACTTGGTGAAAATGGTTCCGGTGGGATTGTTCGGATTGCAGAGATAGATAAGCTTGGTTCGATCGGTGATCGCTTCGGCCAGGGCTTCCAGGTCGAAGCGATACTCGCTGTTGAGCGGAACGGTGGTGGGCTCGATCCCCCGGGTTCGACACAGGATAGGGAAACCGAGAAAGGCGGCATCGGCTGTCAGGACCTCGTCGTCTCCCTCCAAGAAGACCCGAACGATACTGGCCAAGATCCCCTCGGAGCCGGCACCCACGATGATATTCTCAAGCTTCAAATCGTATCGTTCCGCCAGTTTCCGGCGCAGCGCACGAGCAGCCGGATCAGGGTATCGGTGACCTGAAGCCAGGGCTTCCATAGCGGCCTTTTGAGCGCTCTCGGGAGGGCCCAAAGGGTTTTCGTTGGAGGCCAACTTTACCACACTGTCAAGTTGGAACTCTTCTTGGACCTCCTCAATGGTTCGTCCGGCCCGGTAGGGCTGCAAATTTCTGATGTGCTCGGGAATGAGTTCACTCAGTTTGGGAGTGGGCACAGAGAGTTAAGCTCCTTGTTTTTGCGATTCTTCCACCAGTCTGAGGAAGGAGCGAATCACTTCTTCATTGTGGGTCTGCTGCACCTGCTTATTGATCTCCTCAAAGACCTCAGGCGTGCTGGCGTAGCTGTCTGCGTAAGCTCTCATACGGTCCATGAAGTCTTCCCGTCTCAACTCCGGATGGAATTGGAGCCCGTAGAACGGTTTCTCGGGATGCTTGAAAGCCTGCCAATGACAGCGTTCACTGTCGGCCAGGCGTATCCAATCCCCAGGCATGGAGAGAACTACGTCGTGGTGACCTTGCTGAGCGAGAAACCTTTGCGGCAGACACTTGAGCAACCTGTCGCTCTCACCGGCGCGAGTGAGGCGAACTTCAAAAGTTCCTGTTTCTTCCAAGTCTGGTCGGGTTTTAACTTCACCTCCCACGGCGTGAGCCATGAGATGAAAGCCATAGCACAACCCCAGGGTGGGAACGTTCTTCTCGAGTAAGGTACGGGTCCACTCGGCCAGCTTATCGAACCATTCCGGCCGGTCTTGAGCCACGGAAAAGTCGCCTGTTCCGCCAATGAAGACAGCTTCGTATTTCTCGCTGAGGTCGGGAGTGATGGGCTCGCTGGTTGCGTTGAAAACTCGGAAATCCTCTTTGCTCAGCTCGCCTGCTCTGACCAGACAGCCTAACTCGTGTTCTTCCATAAATTTTTCAAGCCTGGTGGACACCAGCAGAAAACGGGGTTCATCTTTTGCCATAGATGCCCAAATAGAACGTTGGTGTGGGGATTCCTTTGTGGACCGGTCGGTGGACTGTCAGACGACCCTCTAGGGGCTGTAAACAACGCAAAAAACACCTCGGGGTCAACCGGGCAATCGATGGAGGTAGACCACCGGTCCACAACCTCGGCGGCAAGTCTGTCCTCTCGGTGGACTCATAAGACTGTCGTCACCTCTACAATTGTAGCAGGAGGTTTCTCTGATGGCAGTGTTGGCTCGAAAAAAAAGTAAAGAATTTTCTCAGGTGAATGAACTCACCGGGTATTATCGACAAATTTCCAAAACGGAACTGCTCACCGCCGAGCAGGAAAAGGCCCTGGCCCGCCGGGTTCAGGAAGGCGACCAGGATGCGAAAATCGCCCTGGCCGAAGCGAATCTCAGGTTAGTGGTGAAGGTGGCTCGAAAATTCCGGCACCCCGATTTGACCCTGGCCGATATGGTTCAGGAAGGCAATCTGGGCCTGTTGGAAGCGGTGGACAAGTTCGACCCGGACAAAGGATGCCGCTTCTCCACCTACGCTTGCTGGTGGATTCGCCAAGCTATCTCTCGTGCTATTGCCAACAAAGGCCGTACCATTCGTCTCCCGGTTCACATCAATGAACTTCTCAGTAGGTACCGGAAGTTGAATAACCAGGTCCGCTCCGCCCGGGGAAGCGACGCTACACTGGAAGAGGCCGCCCAGGAGATCCTTCCCGTAGATCATGAGACAGCCCGCCGCAAAGCGGTTCGCAAACATCGGGACAAGAGCCTCGACCACGACGATCCCAGAGTGAAAAAGATGGTCAACCGCCTCGAACAGCGTGCTCAGAGTAAGCTGCAGACCATTCTCAGCATGGCTTCGACCCCGGTCTCCCTTGAGATATCGGTGGGGGAAGAGTCGGACAGCACCCTCAAAGACTTGATTCCCGGCCAGGAGGATCTGGAGACTCCGGGCCTGGAACGAGAGTCGTTGGCCTGGCTCCTTTCTCATCTCTCCGATAAGGAGCGTACCTTGCTGGCTTTGCGCTACGGATTTGACGGCGGAAGTGGTCGAACATTCTCTGAACTGGCCGATATTTTCGGCGTGTCCCGGGAGTCGATTCGACAACAGGAACTCCGGGCTCTCAAGAAACTTCGAGAGTTAGCTACCAACGCACAGTGGAACTAAACTGCCGTGCCCAAGTCGTAACGCGGCCGTTTAGCGGGTCGCAGGAAAACTCTCCGTACACTCCAGCGAGGTTTTTCTTGCCTTTTTCTCAAACTGTAACGTCCCAGTGACGAGCCATCTAGATACCATCAAAGAAGACGTCAGGCGCCATCTCCGGTGGGCTCTCGTCTTTTTTTTCATTTCGGGCATGACCGGCCTTATCTATGAGGTGCTCTGGACCCGTCGTCTCAGCCTTATCTTTGGACACACAGTCCTCGCGGTCAGCACGGTGGTCGCCTGCTTTATGACCGGCCTTGGGCTTGGAAGCCTCATCGCCGGTCGGCTCTCGGATCGTCGCGCCAATCAACAGCGAGGCCGTTTTCTGGCAATTTACGGGGCGCTCGAGATCTTCATAGGACTCTGGGCCTTCCTATCCATTCCGCTTTTGAACTTTGTGGAATCCGCCTACCTTGGTCTTTCCACTCGGGGAATGACCGGATCTCCCCTCTACTTTGCCTGCCTCGCCTTTGCCATGTTGGTGCTCGTTCCACCCACCACCGCCATGGGGGCAACCCTTCCTGTTATGAGTCGATTGCTGGTCCTGGAGAAAGCTACCGTAGGGCATCTTTTGGCCCGCCTGTACGGGCTGAACACCTTGGGAGCGTTCACAGGAGCCGGATTGGCAGGTTTTGTCCTTCTGCCTCAACTGGGCTCTCTAGCCTCCGTCTCCCTGACGGCCCTGACCAACCTTACTATCGGCGCTCTGGCGGTGGGGATCGGCAGACGACCGGCCTCTCATCGAGTGGAAACCTCTCCTCAAATGACCCTTTCAGAGGAGGCGGAAAAAAGCCCTGAGAGTCCCGGATGGCCCACCTGGCTGGTCCCTTTGAGCTTCGGGATGGCGGGAGTTTCCTCTATGGGATTCCAGATCGCGTGGACTCGAGGTCTGGCCCTCTCTTTGGGCTCCTCTACTTACGCCTTTACGACCATCCTCACAACCTTCTTGGCCGGGCTCGGTCTGGGCAGCCTGCTCTATCCCAAACTCTTGGGCAAACGAAGACCGACCCTCACAAGTCTGGCCTGGCTGCAAGCGAGTATAGGTCTGGCTGGAGCCGTGAGTATCCCTTTGCTGGGAGTTCTTCCTCTGCTATTTCTCTACGTCATGAGACGGTTCGATCTTTTCTATTCCGGGCTCTACACGGTTCTGGCCGTCGACGTCGGGCTATCGGCGCTTCTCCTATTTCTTCCCACGCTCCTGATGGGTCTAGCCTTTCCTCTGGCGAATCAACTCTACACCCAAAGCCTCAGCGGCCTGGGCAAGAGTGTTGGAGAGATTTATAGCGCGAACACACTTGGCTGTATCATCGGCTCGATTCTTGCCGGCTTCGTTTGTATTCCTGTTCTGGGCGCTCAGACCACTCTCAAACTGGCAGCCGTTGCCAACCTCTTGGTAGCACTCTTGCTCTTGCTGGTGGGCCGAAAGAGCAAACCGCACCCGAGCCTTCTCGCTCCCCTCCTCACCATCGTGATGGTGGCAGCTCTTCCAGCCTGGGAACCGGGACTGATGACCGGAGGGGTAGGATTTTCGGCCCCTCGATACTTTCAAGCCGGTTCCGAATCGTTACTCTACGAAGAGCCCGCCTTTTATCGAGACGGACTCTCTTGCACTGTCACCGTCATGTTAGACGGGAGTGATGAACTGGTTCTCAAGGTGAACGGAAAAACCGACGCGTCCTTGGCTCAAGGAGATCAGCAGACTCAATATCTGGCCGGATATCTCCCCGCCATGTTTCATTCCGATCCGAAAAGAATCGCGGTCATAGGATTGGGCGGTGGACAATCGGCCGAAGCGCTGGCAACCATCAAGGGTGTGGAGCACGTCGACGTCGTCGAACTGGAGCACGCCGTGGTGGAAGCTCAAAAGTATTGGGGAATTCATAACGACTTCATCCTCAAGGATCCTCGAGTTCAGGTGCACGCCACCGACGGCCGAACCTTTATCCTGGGCTCCCCCGACACGTTCGACATCATCGCCTCCGAGCCGTCCAACCCATGGATTGCCGGTATCGGGAACCTTTTTACCCTGGAGTTCTATCAGAAGTGCGCTCAGCGGCTCAACCCCGGCGGAGTGATGTGTCAATGGTTCAATCTCTATGCAGCCTCGGTCAAGGAGACCGACATGGTGCTCCATACCTTTTTCACCGCCTTTCCCGAAGGCTCGGTCTGGATGTCAAGCTACGGAGACCTTCTCCTTATCGGTTCCAACGAGAAGCTCACTCTGGACCCCGAGAGATTGAGAGCCCGCTGGGAGTCAAACCCGGAGATACAGTCGGATTTCTACAATATCGGTCTTTTTGAGCCGGAGAACCTCTTCGGTCAGTACCTGTTCAGTCGAGAGGATTTTATGAAGAGCGATCGATCAAAGCTCTTCAACACCGACGACAAACCGGCTCTGGAATACTCGGCTCCTTTCAACCTATACCGGCCCACCGATCTCGGTGCGGTCATCGACTCGCTTTTTGAGAAAGCCAAGACGCATCCGGCCTTGCTCCCGCTCACCGCGGAAAAGGAGTTGTCTCTGGCTCAAGGTTGGGTAAACATCCAACGAATCCAGGACATGCCTGAAACAGCTGTGCGGGGAGACACCGCAAGCTCGGCGCTTCTGATGGCCCAGATGGCTCTTCGTTTGGAACCTTCGAAACGAGAAGAGGCCGCCCGTAAGCGTTTCGCTTTAGCTTTAAAACTTGAGCCTCAGAACAGTCTGGCCGCAGCCTTGACGGCGGAGTTTGAAGAGAAATACCGGAACTTTCAGGTGGCAGCCGACCTCTACAGACTGGCCCTAAAAGACCCGCCGCCGGGAACCGGAGAGCGCCTCACTCGAGGCTTGGCACGCTGTCTCATTCAATCCCAACAACTCGCCGAAGCCGAAACAGTCTTGGCACCCTACATGACGCATCACGGCGAGACCGCCCGGGCCAACGAACTCTGGGGTCAACTGATGCTGGCCCGAAAAGAGCCTGTGCAGTCCATCCCCTATTTCCAGAAGGCCACCGAACTCAATTACGCCTCGGTTCTGGGTTACTGGGGGCTGGCAGAGGCCTACGTGGCAGCCGATCAGCTTCAGGAAGCGGAGAAGGCTTACCGTTCCCTGTTAGAACTGACCCCCAACGACTCCAGAGCTCTCATCAATCTAGGAGTGGTCCTGGCAAAACTCGGCAAGAACTCCGAATCAGCCGAGACCTTCAAGAAGGTTCTTAGCCGTAGTCCCAACAACCAGCGAGCCCTGGAGTACCTCACCATTTTGAGGAACTCATAGCTCGATGGATAGGAAAGAAAATCGCTCTATGACGGCGCTCCCTGTGGCATACCAGAAACTGATCGAAATAACTCGCTACATTACGGCTATCACCGAGCCCTCCGAGTTGTTTCAGAAACTCATTGACGGAGCGGTCGAAATGACAGGAGCCGAACGAGGCTATCTTCTGCTCCTGCAAGGCCCCCTTGAAAAAGACCAGCCCTTGGGCGGTCTAAAGCCGGTGGCCGCGTGTAGAATCTTGCCCGAAGAGTTAAAATCAGAAAGCTTCCAGGCCTCCTCCACGGCCATTATCAAAGCGGTGGAGGAAAAGAAGCGCGCCTACTGGACAGGAGGAGTGAGCGGAGAGATTCGGTCTCAAAGCATGGAGCTTTTCGGCCTCAGATCCATCGTTTGCGAACCTCTCACGATTCATCAAAAGGTTCTTGGAGTGCTCTACTTAGACTCTAAGATCAATCGAAAATTCTCCGACGATCACAGGGAAATTCTCCCAAGCTTTGCCGCCCAGGCTGCTATCTGTCTGGAGAACATTCGGCTCATCGAAGAACGGGAAGAGGCTCTCAAGCGCGAACACGCAGAACAAGCCAGGGCCCTGGAACTTCAAGTTTATAAGGAGACCGTGTCGTCCTTTATGTCCATCGCCTCCCATGATCTCAAAGGCCCTCTTACGGTCATGAAAACAGGTCTGGCCCTTCTCAAACGAACCCAACCGAGCGACAGCCAGCAAGAGGTCATTCATGATCTAGAACAGGCCATCGCCCGAGCTTCCCGGCTCGTCTCCACCTATCTAGACATTCAAAAACTCGAGGACGGCCACACTCTAAGCTTGGAAAAGAAGCCGATTCGGCTCAAGCCGATTTTGGAGGAAGAACTCTCTCTTGTGCTGGCACCCATGGAGGCTCATAGAAGAGACGCCTTTGAGTTTGATGTGGGCGTGAGCGAAGAAACCGTGATCAACGGCGACCCTTCCAGATTGTCTCAGATTTTCGGCAATCTCATTGAGAACGCGGTGAAGTATTCTCCCAAGGGCGGCCGTATTCAACTTCGCCACCAAGCCCGAAACGGCCATGACCATATCTGGATCAGAGATCAAGGGCTGGGAATGTCGGAAGAGGGACGTAAGAAACTCTTCGCTCGTTTTGTGCGACTGGAACAGGATCGCGCCATCAGAGGAACGGGGCTCGGTCTTTTCATCGTGAGACGGTTGGTGGAGTCCCACGGAGGACGCATCGATGTGGAGAGCAGCGAGGGGCGGGGAACAACCTTCGAAGTGGTTCTACCTCGGGGCTAACAGGCTCTATTTATCGGGTAGAAGCCCCGCTTCAAGAGCGAAAAGCACCGCTTCCACCCTATCTCGCAGTTCCAATTTTTGCATCATTCGATTGACATGTGTTTTGACCGTGGTGTGGCCTATACAAAAGACTTCGGCGAGCTCTTTGTTGTTGAGACCTTTGGCGATACCTTCGAGAACCTCACGTTCTCTGGTGGTGAGACGCTCAAGCTTCTCCTTGACCTCGCGCTTCATGGTGGGCTCGCTGGAATTGGCGGGCATAGCGACCATCATCTTCAAAATCTTTTGAGCCACACGCGGCTGTATGAGCGATTCGCCGTCGTGGGCGACCCGGATGGCTTTCACAACCTCATCCACATGAGTGTCCTTGACCAGATAGCCGGCCGCTCCCGCTTGAATGAGTTCTAAGATAAGCTGATCGTCTTCGTACGCCGTGAGGATCACGACTCTCGTCGCGGGACACTCCTCTCGGATCACCTTGGTGGCCTCAACCCCATTCATTTTAGGCATCTCGACGTCGAGCAGAATGATGTGGGGTCGATGAACGCGACAGGCTTCCACGGCTTCCAATCCGTTAGAGGCATGAGCGATGATCTCGATATCGTCTTCCTCTTCGAGTGTGTGAACCAACATCTCTCGAAACAGGGGTATATCGTCGGCAATCACCAGGCGGATAGTTTCAGCTGTCTGCGAAGGGGCGCTCATCTTTGACTCTTCAAGGATAAGGGGTTCAACTCCCTCTCATCGAGGATTCGTTTCCCTAGTCTTTGTCCACCGTGGCGAGATTGAATTCGAACATGGTCCCCTTACCCACCTCGCTCTTCAACTCGATGGACTGATTGTGACTCTCAAGAATCTTGCCCACGATGTATAATCCCAGGCCCAGGCCCGTGGAGTTCCCCATGCTCTGAGGAGCCCTGGTGAACTTCTCGAAAACCCGTCGGCACTCTTCGGCGGGAATGCCGGGCCCTTCGTCCACCACCTGAACACGAACCCCCCTGCGGGGTATCTTCTTCCACCGGAGAGTGACCTGTGGAGTCCCTTCGGCATGTTTTTGAGCGTTGCTCAGGAGGTTTGTGAGAACTCTTTTGATTCTGGTTCGGTCTGCCTCCACGGTCACCACTTTGGACTCTTCATCCAGAGGCTCCAGGACCACGGAAGGGAGTGTGTCGTCTACGTTGAGTTCGTCGCGAACTTCTTCGGCCAGGGTGCAAAGGTCAAAGTTCTCCATCACCGGATTCATGGTGCCGAACTCAATTTTCATCGCTTCCAGGAGATTTCGAACAAGCTCCAGGGAATGTCCGTTGGCAGTGGCTATACGGTTGACGAAGGTCAGTTGGCGCTCGCTCAATTGATCCGGCTTTCGCATCAGAAGATCGCAGTATCCCTGAACCGCCGCTAACGGTATGCGCAGGTCGTGAGTGACCAGACTGAAGAACTCCTTCATCTCTTGAGTCTTGGCCTCCACCTGCGCTTCCAGGTCGCGATTCAAACTTTCCAACTCACGTTGGTATTTGAGTCGATCGAGGGCCAGCACTTGGAGAGTTTTGGAGATATTGGCAAGTTCGTTATGACTGGTCAACTCTCGACCGGTCGGCCCGGTCTCCAACTGCCGCATGGAAAGAACCAGGCCTTCCAGGGGACGCTGAATGGCATGCTGAGACCACAGATGGATGGCCATAAGAGTGGTCAGCAAAAAAGTGACCCCGAGAAGGACGTTTCCGGCCGTCACCAGTCGCATTCTCTTGGATGTGTTCTCAACTGTAAATGAGAGATGTAAAACAGCTTGAAAAGTGGCAGGCGGAAGGTTCGAAAGGTCTGCGCCCGTTGGCTCGGAGACCAGAAAGATGGGGTAAAAGTGCTCGTAAGTGATATGACTCACATCGCCTACCCCGATCATGGGCAGGCCGTCTCGGTACGGAAAGCTCATGGCATCGGCACCTTTGATTCGAGAGTCGTAAAAAAGGTGAGTAGGAAGCGGCTCCAGGCGAATCCTCTCCAAAATTCGGTTCTTCTTGGGCAACTCATTGCTGCCCTGACCGGATCGCATTATGACTCTGCCGGACTTATCCAGCAGTTCAAAGTATCTCAAGCCGGGCACGACTCGAAAGTCGAAGTTTCGAGAGTCGTCGCCCTCCTTGACCGGCACGAACTGACCGTTGGAGGAGATATAGTCCTGAACGACCTCCTCCATAATGCGGCGACCGGCCCGCAAGCCCGCGGCTCTGAGACGCTGCTCTTCATCCGCTAGAAAAGAGAGACGAAAAACCCCAACGTTAAAGTAGGCGATAATGCCCAGGGACAGCCCGATTAAGCCGAAGCAAAGAATCATCAGCTGACCCCGCAGGCGAAGCCCCATCAGTTCACCAGGTCCTCGAAGAGAGCTTCCACTCGAGCCACCTTGTCGTGATCGGATTCGACTCGCAAAAGACCTACCGAGGTTCTCCACAATCCGGCCCTGGGGAACTCTCCTTCCACCACGTCTCCTTTACGCTCCGGCACGGTTTGAAGATGGGCCTCGGGAAGAGGCTCGAAGGGATAGGCACACCTCAGCAGATGCTTGTCCCAGGATTCGGCTAGGAACTCTTCCAACGAGATGGCCTCCTCCAGATGAAACGGTCCGCTATGAGTCCGAAGGAGAAAAGCCAGGGCTCCCCCGACACCGAGCGCTTCCCCCAGGTCGCGAGCCACTGACCGAACATATGTGCCGGAACCGCATACCATGTGAACTCGCAAAATGGGAAGCTCAAAATCGAGAACCTCAAGCTTTTGGATAAGAACCTCTCGCGGAGGTAACTCCACCTCTTCACCGGAACGGACTCGCTCGTAGGCCCGCTTGCCGTCTTGCCGAATAGCGGATACGCTGGGCGGAACCTGAGAAATTTGGCCTCGGAAGCGGCCCAACTCCCGTTCCACGGCCACCTGGGAAAGAGCTGAGACTCGCTCCCACTCCGCCTCTTCTAAAATCTCGCCTTCAAGATCGTCGGTGGTCGTTGTGACGCCGAACTTGATGTGAGCGAGATAGCCTTTCATCTCTCCACCGAGATCGGGCAGCAAAGGGATCAACTTGGTTGCTCCGCCCACAGCCAGAGGAAGCACTCCAGCGGCCGCAGGATCGAGAGTGCCCAGATGGCCCACCTTCATCTTGTTGGGGATTTTGCGTCGCACCAGGTTGACCACATCATGACTTGTCATTCCCGGCGGCTTAAGGAGATTCAAAAAACCGGCCGTCATAATTTGCTCCCGGTGAGATCGGCGGCCGCCTCTAAGCCGAGGCGATATCCCAGGGTACCCAAACCCACAATACTCCCGGCACAAACCTCGGCGACCAGCGAATGCCTTCTCCACTCTTCTCGAGCGGCGACATTGGTGATGTGAACTTCTATGACGGGGATAGACAAGGAGGCGATGGCGTCTCGAAGAGCCCTGGAGGTGTGCGTAAAAGCGCCGGGATTGAAGACCACCGCAGCCACCTCTTGCTCCTCCTCAGCCTGGTGCAAGAGATCGACGAGTCGTCCTTCAAAATTGCTCTGCTCGCAACGTACGGGAACACCTCGGTCGCAAGACCACTGCTGCCACTCCTGCTCCAGCTGCCGGAGGCCTTGAGAACCATATTTTTCGGGTTCTCTGCGACCTAGAGAATTGAGATTGGGCCCGTTGAGAACTAAGATCGTTTGCCTCATGAGGCCACTTCCTGAGGTTGTAGGCTACGAAAGGCTCGCTCCACAAGATTCTCCGGGGGACCGAAAACAGTTTCAACCCGTCCGAGCTTTTTGGGCAAGACAAAGCACCATCGACCGTCCTTGTTCTTCTTGTCACGGCCCAAAGCGGTTGAAATGTTCTCCCAACTGTACTGTCCCTCTTGGTGGGGAGGTAGAGTCGTGGGAAGATCCCAGGCCTGCAGAAGAGCCACTAACTCATTCTCAAAATCCTCTTCTAAGATGCCCAGTTCTCGACTCAACCTCAGCCCGGCGAGCAATCCCAGTCCCACGGCTGCACCGTGACCCATGGTAAAGTGGGAACACCACTCGATAGCGTGTCCGTAGGAGTGACCCAGGTTCAGGGTCGCGCGCAACCCCGTCTTTTCATAAGGGTCATCTTTCACCACATCCACTTTTACCTGAACGGCGGCCGAGAGAACAGAGTCCAAATGCGCGGGATCCTGCCGCGAGGTGGGCTGAAAACTCAGGATTTGGCTCCAAAGGTCGGGCCCGGACAGAATCCCGTGCTTTATCACCTCGGCCATCCCATAGGACCATTCGATGTGGGGGAGTGTGCTCAGAAGTTCCGGGTCACACGCCACAACCTGCCCCGGGTAAAACTGTCCCACCAGATTCTTGCCTTCGGGAAGATCAATCCCGACCTTCCCCCCCACCGAGGCGTCCACCATGGCAAGAAGCGATGTGGGGAGCGCGTAAAAAGCGATCCCTCGAAGGTAGGTCGAAGCGACAAAGCCTGCCAAATCGCAGACGACTCCGCCTCCCACGGCCACAAGGCCGGAGCTTCTATCCACCCCACGCTTGACCAACTCAGACCAGAGACGACCCACCTGCTCGAGCGATTTCGACTCTTCACCGGAGGGCACGGTTAACCAGGTGTGATCGGTCAGAAACCTGGGTCGGACAGCCTCCTCGACCCTCTGATCGCTCATCACCAAAAGATTCGAACTGGACTGTTGGACCAACTCTAAAAAACGGTGCCGACACCCCGCGCCGAGCAACAACTCGGTGGATGCAGCGCCCAGGTTGACTGTCTGTTGCATGGAGCCGAAATTCGATTTCACTCCAGCAAAGGCCTGGTTTCCAGACCTTGCTAGAACTAGTTGTGACTGGCTACCTTGTAAATCTCGGTGCCTTCACTCTGAGTGAGATTGCGGAAAGCCTCTAGCAGCTTCTTGGTGATAGGACCGGGGCTACCGGAACCGATGGGACGACCGCAGAGATCCACCACGGGAATCAACTCGGCACCTGTCCCGGTGACAAAGCACTCGTCGGCGACGTAGAGATCATGCGCGGTCAAAAATGACATCTGGACAGGCAAACCCATCTTCTCGCAAAGCTCCATGACCACGCTCCGAGTTATGCCTTCCAGAATGCCCACTGTGGCGGTTGGAGTGTAGAGCATACCGTTTCTCACCAGGAAGATATTCTCCGAGGTACATTCGGTGAGATATCCGTGCCGGTCCAGCATCACGGCCTCGGCGCAACCGGCATTGATGGCCTCGAGTTTGCCCAGAATATTGTTCAGATAGTTCAGCGACTTGATGCGGGGTGAGAGAGCGTCGGGAGAATTCTTTCTGGTGGACGCGATAATCAGCTTAAGACCGTTCTCGTATGTCTCTTTCGGGTAGAGCTTTATCTCGTCGGCGATGATGATAACGGCTGACTTAGGGCACTTACGCGGGTCTAATCCCAGATCGCCCTTCCCTCGGGTAACCACCAGTCGGATGTAGGCGTCCTTGAGATTGTTCCGCCGAAGCGTCTCCAAGACGGCCTCGCGCATCTCTTCCAAGCTCAAGCCGATGTTGATCAGAATCGACTTGGCGGACAGATAGAGCCGCTCCAAATGTTCATCGAGTCTGAAGACTCTGCCGTTGTATGCGCGAATCCCCTCAAAAATACCATCTCCGTAGAGCAGGCCGTGATCGAATACCGAAACCTTGGCCTCCTCTTTTGGATAATATTCCCCATCGATATAAACTTGAAGACTCATCTAACACTCCTAAATTGATAGCTATCTCTTCCCCCGACTACACGGGTAGATAAACCAGTTTTTCTCGGGCTCCACTCAAGGCAAGGATTCCCATGGCTCAAAGAGAACCTGTGGCGATGCCTCAAGCCGACACAATAAAAGCCTCTCTGGTGGAGGGTATTCGACTCAGGGAAGCCATGCTGGAGCACCTTTGCGAGATTGAGTCCGCAGGCGATCTCTGGATTGAAACCCTCAAGCGTGGCGGGAAGATTCTTTTTGCCGGCAACGGTGGTAGCGCTGCCGACGCACAGCACCTCGCCACGGAACTCGTGGGGCGATTCGAACGGAACAACGGATTTCCCGCTTTAGCTCTCACCGTGGACAGTTCATGTCTCACTGCGGTGGCCAACGACTTCGGTTTCGATCTGATCTTTTCCCAGCAGGTCCTGGCTCTCGCCCAGCCGGGCGATCTTCTCGTGGGTCTCACGACCTCGGGCAACTCTCCCAACATACTGGAAGCTTTCAAGGCCGCCCGGCAAAAGAAGGTCAAAACTCTAGCTCTGACCGGCGAAACTGGCGGAGAATGCCTGAAGGCCGCCGATCTCTGTATCAGGGTCCCCTCCAGAAGAACCTGTCGTATTCAGGAAATTCACATCTCCCTCGGCCACATCTGGTGTGAAATGGTGGAGAAAGCTCTGCCAAGCCCCCTCAATCATCAGGAGAAAGTTTGCGGATAGGGCTCTTCTCTAACGCCTACCATCCGGTTGTTAGTGGGGTGGTGAACTCCCTCAACGAGATCCGACGAGGTCTTCTCAAACGAAATCACACACCGTTTCTTTTCGCCCCGGAGGCCCGCGGTTATCGGGAAAGTCATGCCGGGGTCTTCCGTTTTCCTTCGCTGGAACTAGACCGGTCGGTGGAGTTTCCCGTTCCCATCCCCTACTCTGCCAAACTGGCAAGGCTTGTGCCCAAGATGGGACTCGATCTCATCCACTCCCATCATCCCATTTTGGTGGGCGCCACCGCCGCGGGCTTTGCCAGGAAGCTCAGACTCCCACTGATCTACACCTTCCACACTCAAATCGAACAATACACGCATTACGTGCCCTTCTTTAGTCACGAGACCGTGCGTGAGGCCGCCAGGGCCAAAGTCGGGCGATATCTAGCCAAATGCGAACTGGTTATCTGTCCCTCATCGACCATCCGAGACTACATCGATTCCTACGGGGCTCACACACGCGTGGTCACCCTCCCTAACGCCATCGACGTCAAGAAATTCCTGCGCCGGGATTCAGGCGGCCCATCCTTGAGAGCCCACCTGAACCTCCCACCCGAAACTTGTATCAGCCTCTCCGTGGGTCGCCTGGCCCCCGAAAAGGGTCTGCCCTTTCTCTTTGACTGTTTCAAGAAGACCTCAAGTGCGACCCCTCACCATCTGGTTGTGGTGGGAAGCGGTCCGCAGAAGGCCGAACTCATGAGTCTGGCCTGTCAGATGGGATGTGAAAACCGTATTCACTTTCTCGGCAGTGTCCCTTATCAGCAAATGCCCCATCTGTATCAGCAATCCGACCTTTTCGTCATCTGCTCAACGACGGAGGTTAAGCCGCTCGTTGTCATAGAGGCCCTGGCCAGCGGACTTCCAGTTTTAGCCGTCTCAGCTTGTGGTACCAAGGATACTGTAACTCACGAAAAGGACGGTCTTCTCAGCGATTTGGACACCTCAAACTACACCGATTCATGGAATCGACTGCTGCAAGATGATGACTTCCGCCAAAACCTTTCCCGAAGGGCCGCTCTGACCGCCCAAGGCTATTCCATCGAAGTCTACGTCGACCGACTCTGTTGCCTCTACGAGCAAGCCTTGATCTCTTATCAACGGGGAGTCCTTCAGAAGGAAACAGGCTGAGAGCACCGTGTCTTGTCCGGACCAGATTCAGTTCGTTTCGTCAGTTTCCCAAGTGGGCAGCGAAGAATGGGATCACCTTGCGGGAACCCTCAACCCCTTTGTCAGTCATGCTTTTCTTCAGGCCTTGGAAAAATCGGGATGTGTGGGGGAGCGAACAGGCTGGATACCCTACCCTCTCACCATTCGCGACTCTGAAGGGAGGTTGGTGGCGGCGGCACCGAGTTACATCAAACTTCATTCCAAAGGCGAGTACATTTTCGACTATCACTGGGCCGAGGCTTATCATCGCCTCCAACCCGGACTGGACTACTATCCGAAAC
>JYMV01019678.1_pt1 | contig 15653 bp, 9 predicted proteins | sample 338911 | NCBI WGS metagenome assembly JYMV01 (sample SAMN03354496, study PRJNA234377) | hydrothermal vent metagenome | biome: Deep sea; feature: Hydrothermal plumes at the Eastern Lau Spreading Center, Western Pacific Ocean; material: Seawater | place: Tonga | collected 2009 | depth 2000 m m
CCAGCCACCCAGCCCGGCTCTTCAATTATGCCAGGAAAAGTGAATCCTGTCATATGTGAATCTGCAATGCAGGTCTTCTGCCAAGTCGCGGGGAATGACGTTGCAATCACCATAGGTGCGAGTGGAGGGATCGGTTCAATCTTTGAATTAAATCTCTGCATGCCGATCATCGCAGAGAGGCTACTCGAATCAATTATGCTACTCGCAGGCGTTTCAAACATTTTGCAAGATAAACTTATCGATGGTCTAGAAATTAACAAAGAAATTGCAGAAGGACTTGTTGAACAAAGTCTCATGCTCTGTACAGCGCTCGCTCCGGTCATTGGATATGACACAGCAGCCCGAATAGCAAAAGAAGCATTTCAAACTGGTGAAACAATTCGAGAAATTGCCTATCGAGAAGGCATTCTCGATCATGACGAATTAGATGAATTGCTCAATTTTCACGCCATGACCGAACCTACTTCTTCTTAATCGTGTTGGTAGAATGGTATTCGTACCATGGCAATCAAGAAATATAAGAAAGCAAATAAGAGTTTAGGGTTGTTTGCTGTCTTTGCACTGGCGACTGGGACAACCCTCAGCAGCGGTTTCTTTTTGCTTCCAAGTTTTGCGACGCAACTTGCAGGTCCTGCTGTCATCCTTGCGTACCTTATTGCTGGCCTCTTACTCATCCCTCCGATGCTCAGCAAAATTGAACTTGGCACTGCCATGCCAAGGTCGGGCGGAGCGTATTACTTCCTTGATCGAAGCCTTGGACCAATGGTAGGTACAGTTGGTGGCTTAGGTATTTGGCTTGCACTTCTTCTAAAAACTGCTTTTGCACTTGTTGGCATGGGTGCCTACATACAACTTTTTTTACCAAATAGTGGTGGAGAATCGTTATACACAATGATTGCTGTGGGACTCGTGATTTTCTTTGGTGGCTTAAATATGTTGGGCGCAAAAAAAACTACTTCCTTACAAATTGTACTGGTTGTCGCTCTTCTCTCCTTGCTTGCGTGGTTCCTCACTGCTGGTAGTTTAAAAATTCAACCAGTCAATCTCGATAATTTTTTTGGTAAGGGACCAAAAGATATATTCGCAACAGCAGGCATGGTCTTTATCAGTTACGTAGGAGTCACGAAAGTCATTAGTGTCGCTGGAGAAATTAAAAACCCAGAACGAAACCTCCCCTTAGGCTTGTTCCTTGCAATAGGAACTGCTATCGTTGTCTACGTCGTTGGGCTAACGGTCATGATCGGTGTCAGCGGAGTAGACTCGCTTTCGTTCAACGCAAACAATACTACAAATCTCACACCTGTATCGACGACTGCAACAATTATTACTGGTTCTCATATAGGCGGCTTGGTCATGGCAATTGCTGCTATTCTTGCATTCTTATCTGTTGCCAACGCTGGCATTCTGAGTGCTTCTCGATACCCACTCGCGATGAGCAGAGATCATCTTTTACCAAAATCACTTAGGAAAGTTGATGGGAATGGTACGCCACTGTTGGGGATCATCGTCTCTGTTGCTTTGATTATTCTTACAATTTTGTTCCTTGATCCCTTAAAGATTGCAAAACTCGCAAGTGCATTCCAATTGTTAATGTTCTCACTGCTTTGCCTTTCAGTTATTGTGATGAGAGAAACAAAATTAGATTCCTACGACCCCGGTTACCGAGCACCTTTCTATCCATGGCTGCAGATCTTCGGTGCGATTGCTTGTATTTGGGTTATCTTTATTATGGGCTGGCTGCCTGTTCTTTTCTCTGGTGGTGTTATTGCTGTGGGTATTGCTTGGTATTTCATCTATGCTCGGAAACGAGTTGAACGTTACGGTGCGATTTACCATATCTTCGAACGGTTAGGACGAAGACGCTTTGCTGCACTAGATACAGAATTGCGAGAAATTCTCAAAGAAAAGGGATTGCGGGCACATGATCCTTTCGATGAAATTGTTGCAAAAGCAAGAGTTGTTGACGCTGCCCATGGTTCTACTTTTGAAGAAATCACTCGCATTGCTGCAGAAGAACTCGCTGCGATTCTGCCTGTCACTGCAGAAAGCCTTTCGGATGGATTTTTGCAGGGTACAAAAGTTGGCGCAACCCCCGTTACTAGCGGAGTTGCACTTCCTCACCTTCGATTGCCGAACATCGAACAATCAATCATGGTTATTGCAAGATCAAAAGATGGGCTCGTCATCGATGTGGGTGATGCATTTGGAGGAAGTCATGCAGAACAATCAATTCATGCTATTTTCTTCCTTATCAGCCCTGAAGATGACCCCTCGCAACACCTTCGTCTACTTGCCCAACTCGCTGGGCATGTAGACAAAGAAGGTTTCATGGCAAGGTGGCTCTCCGCTCATTCCAATCAAGAAATGAAAGAGATTCTACTTCGCGATGATCGATTCCTTTCAATCCGACTTGAAAAAGCAACTGATACTGAAGAGCTCATTGGAGCACCAATTCGGAGTCTGAGTTTCCCTGAAGATTGCCTTGTTGCCTTGATTCAACGCAGAGGACACATGGTTGTCCCCCGCGGAAGCACAGTATTGGAGGAAGGCGACCAACTTACTGTCATCGGTGACGAGCGAGGTATTCGATCGCTCAAAGATCAATTTGGTACAACGCCCTTCGATACCGAAGAATAGGTACATTCACCGTATACACAAAAAAACTCCCCGAAATATTCGGGGAGTTTTTGTTCCTTCAAAGAGGAAATCTGGGAGAGAGAGAGGGGGAGAGAGTTAGGAGAGGAAAAGGAGGAGAAGAGTTTCGTTGTCAGTGGTACGAGCGAGAACACCGTTGGTTCGCTTCATGTCGCAATCCACGTACTACCAACTATCCCCGATAACCTGAACTGTGAACTGTTTTATAAAAAAAATGTATAAAACCCCGTTACATACCTAATAATCAAGTTTTTTATTGCGCTTTGACTTGATTTTCAGCAATTTCTTTCTGAAAATCTTTCAGTCTTAATTGGATTTCTTGATACAAATTCGCCAAAGCATAGTTATCTGGGAATTGCTCTTTGATTGGCTGCAGGGCTAATAATGCCTGTTTACAGTCACCAATTGCTTCTTTCTGTTGATTCGCAACCAGTCGAAATTCGACCATAGTGTTCAAATAGTCCAGGAGATTATCTCGAGCATCTTTAGAGTCTGAAAACTCTGTACAGCGAGTCAAAATTAAGTTAAAACCAGTAGAGAGTTCTTGAAAACCTTCGGGGTATCGCCGCAAGGACACCAGAGTTTTACCAACAAAATAATGGGACCACCCAACATCTCTCTGTGTTGCCCTATCATTCTCTGGCTCTAATTTTGCTAAATGAAGATAGATCTTATTTGCCTCTCGATACTTTCCTAACCCTTTTTCAAGATCCCCTTCCTGCACAAGAATCATCGCCACTCGATATAAAATATTTCCCAGATTACGATGTGTCACAACATTATTTGGTTGTTGTTTGGCAAGTGAACGACGCTTATCAAGTAGTTCCTTATAAATAACTTTTGATTCTTCTGGCGTTTCAAGTTTGTAATGCATGTCAGCAAGTTGCATATACACACTACTTTGTAATATGGAATGTTTATTTTCATTGGGTTGTTGCTCAACCAATTTGTCTGCCATACCCTTTGCGACTTTTAGTCGTTCAAATGCCTCTAGATATTGATCAGTCACAATATAGACTCTAGAGATTCTCAATTGCGTGTGAACAACATCAAAGAGATGATTGTCATGTCCTTCAGCAAGGAGTGCTTCATACAATGAAAGGGCCATATCAAAATGGTACATCGCCTGTTCAGGATCACCCAAATACGGTCCGTTCGTAGAGATAAACACATCACCAAGTCTAGCGTGGACGTATGCAGTTGCTCCGCGAGTTTTAGGTGTAACACCCGAGGATACTTCTAGATTTTCTAAATGCCCAAGACCAGAATTTAGAACTGCTTGCCGTACATTCATTGCGGCATTTAATTTTTTCACCCCATCATAAAATTCTGTGACAAACTCAGTTGTCATATCAAAAATTTCGTTTGCGCGATCTTCAGCAAGGTCTCTCTGTTCAACTGCAATGAGTTTCTGTCGATTTGCTTCCATCATTCCCCACGTTGTTCCAAAGATGCCAAGAATAATAGTAATGATTAAAGCAAAAACCGCAACACATGTTCTTTTGTATTTCTTTGTGAATAAACGAAGTTGATACGAAATGCTCAGAGGTCGCGCTTCGATTGGCTCACTGTTCAAGAAGTGACCGATGTCATTTGCAAGTTCAGCAGCAGATTGATACCGACGGTTGCGATCTTTTTCCATTGCTTTCTGTGCAATCGTGTCTACATCGCCTCGTAGCGTTCCGCTAATTGTGGACATCGAATCGGGTCGTTGTTCCTTAATCACACGCACCGCTTCGTGGATCGCTTGGCGGCGAAGGTCATAGGGAAGTTTTCCAGAAAGCAATTGGAATAAAATAACGCCCAGTGCATAGACATCGCTACGGGTGTCAATTCGATCTGGATCAGCATCGCATTGTTCTGGGCTCATGTATTGAAGCGTACCGATGAGTTGCCCCATCGTTGTTTGCATGGTTGTAACAGAAAGGTCAGCATCAGTTGCACGCGCAACACCAAAGTCGATAATTTTTGGAGTTCCGTTTGTATCAACAAGAATATTGTCAGGTTTCAAGTCACGGTGGATAACACCTTTTTGGTGTCCGTGGTGCACCGCTTCGCACACCATTGTAAATAATTCGAGTCTGTCGCGAGTAGAAAGATCTCTTTTCTGTGCGTACTCGATAATTCCACGTCGACCGGGAATATATTCCATTGCGAAAAATGGAACTTCTCCCTCAGGACTTTTCCACATTCCTGCTTCATAGATTTGAGCAATATTCGGATGGTGTAACTTGGCAAGAATTTGTGTTTCAAATTCAAAACGGCGTAGTGCCATCTCACTCGCTGCTCCACCCTTAATAACTTTGAGTGCGACACGCCTTCGTGGTGCTTCTTGCATCGCCTCATACACATGCCCCATGCCCCCAGAACCGATGATGCCAAGAATTTTGTATCTACCAATTTCACTTGGCATGCCCATTGCTGGAATCTTTGAGGGTTCGGGCATACTGCCCTTTCCAGAATCATCGCTGGGCATTCCGATGGTTTCGGCATCTGGATCAGTTGGTGGATGGTTGTTCGTCATCTTCTTGGTCTACACCTCATTTGCCTCAAAAGTGCGTTCGTATACCCATTACAATACCATCCAAATAGGTTAAGTCTCAATAAATATCACTACTTCTTGAAAAATGGTACCCTCAGGGTACTATAAACGTGGAGAACAGCGGTGCCAAAGAATGCTCAACAACCAAACAGGCTCGTCCTTGACCAGATACATGGGCAGCCTGTTCCTAACATTTCTACCCAAATAGAGGGAGAAATAGTGCTAGGAAGGAGCCCAACGTGTACTTCGCAATTATCAAATCGATATGTTTCTAGAAAGCACGCTTCACTGGCGTGGAGTGATGACCGGTGGATTCTTCGTGATTTAAAAAGCCGAAGTGGCACGTATCTCAATACGATTCGGATGGAAAGCGATGAAGAAGTTCAGTTACATGATGGAGATTTAATACAAATTGGTCCGTGGAAATTCTTAGTTCGTCTTGGTGAGCAGGAAGAAGAGCTCAATCAAGAGATGATCCAAGAGATCGATAGAGTTCCCCAAGAGGATACCGGCGATGAGGTTCCAACTTTGATTCGCACTGTAAATGGTCGGTACGAAACAAATATGGATTTGCTTCTTCAACTAAAGTCTGATGAGACTGTAAACCGCGAAATGGGTTGGGGAATTTTTGTTGATAGGTATGGTCCAATCATTTGTGGTTTTGCAAGAAATGCTGGTCTGCCAAGTAGCGAAGCTGATGACATCATGCAAACAGTCTTATTCAATTTTTTCAGAGTAGCAGACCGTTTTGAATATGATCCGAGCAAGGGTCGTTTTCGTGGATATTTGAAACGGATTACTCTCAATGCTATTCGTCAGCGATATCGCAAGAAACAAGAAGGCAACCTTGATACCTTCGGGATGGAGGCGGCTGAAGATCCTCGCGATGACCTCGCTGTTGCTTTTGATCGTGAATGGGCAGAGCATCTTCTTTCTGAAGCGATGACGGAGGCAAGACCAAAGTTCGAGCCAAAAACTTGGGAGGCATTTGAGTTATACGGTCGCCGCGGCATGAGTTGTGAAAAAACTGCAGAGCGTCTAAACATGAGCCAAGAAGCAATACGTCATGCCAAAAGTCGAGTGATGAAAGCCGTTCGCCAAATCGTCATTCGAATCCGCGCCGAAGAATTATAAACAATTTCCCGAAAAACTTTCACACGGATTGTTTTTTTGCGTACCGCATGCTATACCTAATCCAGGATCCAGTACTGGAGCAGACACCGTACTGGGTACACCACGATACAATCTCGCTCCTAGCGCTCATAGCTCAGTTGGATAGAGCATCGCTTTCCTAAAGCGGAGGTCGCAGGTTCGAATCCTGCTGGGCGCGTTATGGAATTTACAACTATCCTTTTTGTCGCCCTTGGAGGTTCAATTGGTGGTGTACTTCGGTACCTCATCGCAAATGTAGGCCAATCGTGGACTGCGTCATCATTTCCACTTGGACGCTGATTGTAAATGTTCTTGGGTGTGCCGCCATTGGCTTGATTACCGCAATGCTCATTAATTCACAATCGCAACACCGAGAAGTGCTTAGGCTTCTTTTAGTCGTGGGTGTCCTAGGTGGATTTACAACATTCTCTAGTTTTGCATTTGACTCCATCGAATTGTTTGAGGGCAATCAAGGTGGACAAGCGATGCTTTACATCCTTCTCACCAACATATTTGGCATTGGAGCCGCTTGGCTCTTTTATCGTGGGGGTTCTATGCTCCATGGCGGCCTAACTGCGTAGCAGTTACCATTCAACATCTATTCATAACAGAGGAGTACATGATGTTAGTTACTTTATTATATACGGCGCAGATTCTTGTCGCACAGCCAGCAGATCAAGAAAGAGTGTGGCGAACGCCATCCGAACTTCTTGCAACAGTAAGTGCGATTGCAGAATCAAAAGATAGTGTTTCAATCAACACGATTGGTACAAGCAGAAACGGGCAAGCAATATATTCCGTGAGGGTTTCAACTGACGGACCTATACCGCCTGAGGATCGCCCCGCAATTCTCATTGTCGCAGGCATTGACGGTGACCATCTTCTTGGTAGTGAAGTTGCGGTTGACATTGTTCATGAATTGTTACAACGTGAAGATGACTCGACAAAACAAATATTGCAATCCAACACGTTCTACATCATCCCACAAGTAAACCCCGATGCTGCAGATTTTTACTTCGCTTCAATTCAACATGGCCAACGAAGAAATATTCGACCCTTCGACAATGATCGAGATGGACTAGTTGACGAAGACGGAGGTGACGATCTTAATGATGATGGGTACATCACCATGATGCGAGTACCAGATCTTGAAAAAGCTTCGCGTGTCGCAGACCCAGACCATCCTAGGCTTGATAAAGAACCAGAATCTCTTGAGGGAGAATCTGCTCAGTTCATTTTGTACACCGAAGGTATCGATAACGATGGAGATGGCAAGTTCAACGAAGATAGTATTGGTGGAGTTGACCTCAACAAAAACTTCATGCATGGATATACATATCACGAGGATGGAGCGGGACCTTGGCAAATTTCCGAGCCAGAAACGAAGGCGCTCATCAATTTTGTTCTCTCTCACCAAGAAATTGCAGTGATCGTGGTGTATGGTCAGCACGATACGTTATCAAAACCGATGAAGGAGAGCGGCAAGGACGAAGCAGGCGCACCAAAAACAATTGATAAAGATGATGAAAAAGTGTATGAAAAAATCAGCGAAACTTTTGTTGAAATTTCAGATCTGAAAACGGTCGATCGGCCAAGTTGGGATGGTAGTTTTGTTGCATGGGCGTATGCTCAATACGGTGTACCTGCTTTTTCAACTCCGCTATGGGGAAGACCAGAAATAGATGCAAAAGTAGAAGAAACTTCAGATCAAAATGAGAAAACTGAATCGAATTCAGACCTCACGCCTTCTGATGTCGGAGACATTTCCCAAGAAACTCTAGACGAATTGTTGCAGGCAGCCGAAGCTGCTGGCTATCCAGTATCTGATGCTATGGTTGCAGAACTTACACCTGAGATGGTTGAACAGTACTCCAAAATGACTGGAGTACAGGTAAAAAGAGTATCAAAAGAAAAAAAAGGTGCTAACGATAAAAAAGGTGACGCAGCATGGCTAACCTACAGCGATGAAAATCGAAATGGAGAAGGCTTTGTAGAATGGACACCTTTTGATCATCCACAATTAGGTCAAGTTGAAATTGGTGGCTGGGTTCCGTACTTCAAAACATTACCTCCAACAAGTGAAATCGAATCAATCACGACAAAGCAAGTCGATTTTCTCGTCGAACTTACAAGTCGGTTACCAAAAGTCCATCTCGAAGAACCAATTGTTCAAGAACTTGGCAATGGGTTGTGGGAAGTCAAGGTTTCAGTTGTCAACGATGGTTGGCTCCCAAGTGGAACTGCGATGGCGAAGAAAAATAAACGGGCTCGACCATTCGTTGTACAAATAGATGTTCCAAATGAAACAATCGTCACTGGTCAAAAAGTGAATCGAATTTGGTCACTTGACGGTGGTGGTACTCGAACTTGGTACAGATGGATCATTCAAGGAAAACCCATGTCAAAAATATCTATCAAGTTGTTTAGTGAAAAGTTTGGCACTGAAATCATCACCCTTTCGTTGAAGTCCACCAAAGGAGGTGAAGCATGATTCGCATCACCGCACTACTTTGTACAGTTGTTTTTGTATGCAGCACATTCGCACAAGCACCACATCCTTCGCGAGTCGATCTACGATTTGACCATTGGTATGACTTTGCGGAGATGACCCGAGCAATGGAAGATCTCACAGCTGCCTACCCAGAACTATTAACAATGCGTTCACTTGGTAAAAGTGTTGGAGATCGTGATATTTGGCTTGTCACACTCAACAATCCTGAAACTGGAAGTGACCGAGAAAAAACTGCAATGTTCATCGATGGAAATATTCATGGTAATGAAATTCAAGCAGCCGAAACTGTGTTGTATTCCATTTGGTATCTCTGTAAAAGTTATGGTGTCATCGATCGCATCACCGAACTCATTGATGAACGATCGTTTTACTTTGTTCCAATGGAAAATCCTGATGGTCGCGAAGTTTGGTTCCATGATCCAGCAACACCACATTTTCTTCGTGGTGGGATCCGTCCTACTGATAACGACCACGACGGTGTAGCAGATGAAGATGGCCCGGATGATCTTGACGGCGATGGTCATATCACTAGCATGTGGATTAAAGATCCACTTGGTCGGTACGAAGTTGATGAAGACGATCCTCGATTTTTTAAGCGAGTTGATCACGATGACCCACCCGGTGGATGGTCACGATTAGGGCAAGAAGGATTTGATAACGACGATGATGGGCGAATTAATGAAGATGGCATTGGTGGATATGACCCAAACCGAAACTGGCCCGGTGATTGGCAACCAGAATGGATTCAGTATGGAGCCACCGATTATCCCTTTAGTCTTCCAGAAACAAGGGTCATAGGTGAGTTCATGTATGACCATCCGAACATCGCCGCTGCCCAGAGTTATCACAATGCGGGAGGCATGATTCTGTACGGTCCTAATGCAAAATACATTCGTTACCCAAGTAGCGATCTTCGTGTCTTCTCCGCAATTGCAGAGAAAGGCGCGGAGATGCTCCCCTTTTACGATCCGATGACAGTCCACGAAGACTTGTACACCGTTCACGGTGGAGAGGATGGCTTTACATATGACGCTCTTGGCATTATTAGTTTCACCAATGAATTGTGGACTGACAAACGAATGATGGCCAATGGAGAAAATCCATCGAGCGAAGAGAGAAAAACATTCCGCGACTTGCTGCAATTTGAAGACGTATTTGTTCCTTACCACGAAGTTGAACATCCTCAATATGGGACGATTCTTGTAGGTGGAACTAAAAAGTATTCAAGCCGTGTGACACCACCTTGGATGCTCGAAGAAGGATGCCATCGTAATTTTGCGTTCACGATGTTCCATGCAGATGAAATGCCAAAACTATCTTGGGGCGCTTTGCAAGTCAAAAAACTCGGTAATCGACTTTGGGAAGTCACGGTGGAAGTTGCAAATGACAAACTCATTCCTTCGCGAACTGCAATGGCTGCGAAGCATCAAATTGGCATGCCAGATATTCTCACGTGCAACACATCCCCTGCTAATAGCGTTGCCGCGTCTGGTACTGTACGTTCACTCTTACCAAATGTGAAACTTAAGGCGCAAGAAACAAAGCGACCAGAACGAATCGTTGTAAACAATGGTATTGGTAGTAAAGGAAGTACGCTCTTTCAATTCATCATTGATGGTAACGGGTCTGTTAAATTTCAATATGCTGCAGAAAAAGGTGGAACAATTGAACGTTCAGTAAAACTAATTGAACAATTTCAACCGAAATCAATAGAACATAAGCGAGCGATTCCAGAAGATCCTGCATAAATGGACTCGTTGCGTCGCAATCTTAAACTCTATCCTTGGTATGTTGGACTATTTCACGCGTACTTCTGGTTACCGATTTATTTTCTGTTCTTTAACAGCAAACTTGAATTATCCGAAGTTTTGTACTTGGCTTCAATTTACTTCGTAAGTGTTGTTGTCATCGAAGTGCCTTCTGGTTGGTTTAGTGACCAGTTTGGGAGAAGAAAGACACTCATTACTGCTTCTGTATCTCTTTGCCTTGCCTACACCCTGTTTCTGTTCGCAAATTCTTTTGAAGCATTTGCTATTGCCCAAATATTCCTTGCAGGAGGCATCGCGTTTAACAGCGGCACGGACACAAGTTTTCTTCTTGAATCAACGCAAGCCTTGAATGAACCAGATACGTATCCACAACTCGAGGCAAAAGCTGTTAAGTATGGCTTTCTTGGAACAGCAGCAGCGGGTATTCTCGGTGGACTAGCTGCCATTCCAGATTATCGAGGCGCGTATGCACTTTCGTTGGCAGGTGGCATCGGATTACTTCTTATTACCATTCGTTTTACCGAACCATCTAGAACTAGTGACGCTAACCGCGTTGGTTTTTTCACGCAAGTCATTGCCTGTTTAGGGTTATTGAAAAGTATCCGTTTATTGTGGCTTTCCGTATTTGCGGTTTTTATGATTGTGATCAATCACATTCCATACGAATTCTATCAACCATACCTTAAGGAACTTGCAACGCAATATAAGATAGCGAAGTCAACACCTTTTTTAACAAGTGTTCACCTTACGCTCACAATGATTGTTGCATCAATGATTGCTTCAAGATCAATTCGTATACGTGAAAAAATTGGTGAGGGAGCAACGTTCCTCTCTGCAGCGGGCTTACAAGTTGCAATGATGGCGATCATGCACTTCTTCGTGAGTATTCCTGCTGCAATCGCAACGCTACTTCGCTCGTGCCCAAGGGCACTGATGACAGCCCCATTAAATGCTGCAGTTGCACCAAGTGTACCCGCTTCAAAACGAGCAACTTTTCTTTCTCTCCAAAGTTTGTTTGGAAGGTTAGGATTTTCAATCACTCTAGCATTATTCGGTGCAGCAGCCGAAGGTGAGGAATGGGTCGCGATCACAAAAATGCTCGGTTGGGGCATGTGGCTCGGGATTGGTGGATGCATTGTCTTGCTGATCACGATATCCGCACTTCGAAAAATAAACTGACCCAGAGACATTTTTTTGCCCATCTACAAATAAACTCACCGAGGGTAAATTTAATTTCAAGGATAGTTTATTTGCCGCGGATGGTGAGTTTGGTTTTTTCGCGTTTCGTAGAACATTTGCAAGAACCGCGTGGGTCTTTTTTCAAAAACGGCCTTAACAGCATGTATATGGCCAGTAAAAAGAAGACCGTCACGATCCAAAATTGAATTGAGTCGTATGGCATTACGAAACAATTCCAGAGACAATTTGGAATGTAATAAATGCGCAAACCCAAGCAAGAACAGTCATGTATCCCAATTGCAAGAGTGCCCAATTCCAAGAGCCTGTTTCGCGGCGTGTTACTGCAATTGTGGGCAAGCATTGCATTGCTAACACAAAGAATACCAACAAACTTGCAGAGGTCGGCGCATTAAAAATAGGAGAACCATCAGTACGTTTTGCGTGTTCAATTTTCTCGATGATTGTTTCATCTTCAACATCATCGCTACCTGCTACAAGCACTGCGATTGTTGAAACGAATACTTCTCTTGCTGCAAAACTCGTGAGTACACCCACTGTTAATTTCCAATCATATCCAAGTGGCGCAAACACCGGAGAAACAAATTGTCCAATTTGTCCTGCATAGGATTCTGAAAGTTGTGTAGAGGCATCAACAGAATTTCCCTGCGATGTATCAACCTTGGGATAAGCAGATAGCCACCAAAGAATCACAACAATTGCCAAAATAACTGTCCCAGCATTCTTCAGAAATACCCACGCGCGATCGATTGTATTCAACAATGCTGTACGAATTGATGGCATTTTATACGTAGGCAATTCAAGTACCATCGGGCGTGACTTTCCTGGTAACACTGTCCGCCTCATGATAAACGCTGTGATAAACGCAGCCGCTGCGCCAAGGGCATAGCAACTGAAGAATGCAAGCCCAGCAAAGAAGGGTTGATTTGCAAACAACACACCAACAAGGAGTACATACACAGGCAAACGAGCAGAACAACTAAAAAATGGGGCAACGAGGATCGTTGCAAGACGATCTCTACGATCTGGAACAATTCTTGCAGCCATGATCGCCGGAATTGCACAAGCATGAGCAGATAGAAATGGTACAAACGATTGTCCCGGTAACCCAAAACGGCGCAATACACGATCCATCACAAAGGCCGCCCTTGCTAAATACCCCGTGTCTTCAAGCAAACTAATGAGAAAGAATAACAAACAGATTTGTGGCAAAAACACAACGGTGCCTGCAACTCCAGCGATGACACCATTAACAACAAAATCATGTACGGCGCCTTCTGGCAAAATGTTAGATGCGATGCTCGAGAGGTAACCAAACACGCTGTCAATTAAATCCATTGGAACCACAGCAAGTGTAAAGATTGTCCAAAAAAGACCAATCATCACACCTGCGAAAACAAAAATTCCAAGGATAGGATGCGCGCAAACTTTATCGAGGCGGTCAGTCACCGTTCCACCTGTCACAGCTAATTTTCCACCCACACTGTCCGCAATAATTTCGTTCGCCCAATTATTGACGATTTTGTAGTTTCCTATCGTTGGCAGAGAGACCTCTTCGGAATGTGGGTTATCAAGTGCACTATGCAATGCATCTATTCCTGCACCAGAACGTGGATTGACTTTCACCACAGAACACCCAAGATGTCCACCGAGTTTATCACAATCGATTGTTAAACCAGATTTTTGAGCAATGTCAGCCATCGATAGGACGACAACACACCGAACATCGTGATGCAAAATCTCATTTACAAGTGTGAGATTTCTTCGTAGGTTTGTCGAGTCAGCAATAACAACGACAGTATCTGGTTGATCACAATCAACACCGTCAAGTGCATAACTGCAAACCTTCGATAAGTCATCCGTTGTGTGTAAACTGTATGTACCGGGAAGATCAGTAAACTTTCTTTTAATCGAACCGCTCGATGAAGTACCAATCCTTGCTTCAACAGTGCTACCGGGAAAGTTTGCAGTTGCACTACGCAATCCACATAGTCTATTAAAGAGTGTGGTTTTCCCAACGTTCGGATTTCCTAAGAGTAATACTGAGGATGGGGCACTTCGTTGCGATTCAGATGTGCCCATCACGCTCTACGCTTCGTTGCAAACACTACAGCGACGAACCAAAATTCGCTCTGTCACTTCTCTAGAAAGTCCAAGCCGAGTTGCTTCGACTTGCACGATACAAGGTTGACCCTGTTGACAGAGATGAAGGACGCTGTCCTTCTGCAAACCCATCGCTGCGAGTGCTTCACGTTCACTCGGTTCTAAATCAGCAACATGTACCACGGCTTCCTCACGATCTTTGAGATCGGTAAGAGGAATGAGATCTAATTCGAGGGTTGGAAAATCAATGGTAGTCATAAGGCTCGGAGGAATAGTTTCGGAGTCGCTGAGACTCAATCTCAACTGAATGCGTAACGATACTCGCCCCATTCATTCAATGCAACCCGTATTCATGACAAAGGTACTATTCCCTAAAAAAACGCTTTAATTAGCCACACAAGGTGCATTTTTACCAATTTCAACTATTTCTTTCGTCTTCAGAAAGACAAGTTTAGTAGAAATTTGATTCGGATCTAACCCAAGTAATTTTGATGCTGCAAACCGATATGAAGCAAGTTGAGGTGCGTAATGTTCGATTTTCTCAACCCGTTCGTTTTCATCGAATGTATCTGTTTTCCAATCAATCACATCTGCACGAATTGGTTTCCCATCTTCACCATAATAGACAACAAGGCGATCAATCGAACCCTGCAAATCGGACACTTCATCCATTGAAACCGAAGAAAAGTCAGTTCCCTTTGGAACTCGTACAGCAAATGACTGTTCATTAAGGACTGCGACTTGCCCATCTGGTTTTGTCAATAAAGCCCGTATGGAATCGCTACAAATTGCTTCTATAAAACTCTCAGCAGCTGCTCGAAGTTTATCGTCACCCAACATCCGTCTCTCTTGAGCAGGAGCAGATGCCGTCAACGATTCAATTGATGGTATCGGACTTTCAAGCCATTTGATTTGTTCAAACCAACTGTGGACAACAGTTCCCCAACTAAACCCAGTCCCAGCGTTGCTGCCAAACCTTTCTTCAATTTGAACTTTACCCCCACCCTCCAAACTTGAGGGTGAAGAACTTGCAACACCGTGTCCCTGAAAAACATTCCCATCAGTTGGCGGCTTCATTGTGAAGGGTTCAATCTTCTTTGTATCCATGTCTATGGTTGTATGAGGTAATTTGTGATACCACTCTGGGTTACTTCCTTCTGCTATCCATACAATGTTGTCTGGGTCTTGTGCTTGGGGTTCGCCAATAACCTGAAGTAACAGCCCATCAAGTTGTTTTAAGTGGTACCTTGAATCTCTACTTGGAATGACCAAGTGTAGCGCGTGCTTTGCCCGTGTCATCGCAACGTATAACAAACAAAGTGCGTCATTCACCTGTTGCTTATGCAATTCTCCACGCATTTGAGCGTACTCTGGCATTGCATGGTCTAGATAATCACTTGCATACATACCAACATGAACCGGTGGTTCACATGGGTCAGTGTGCAATTCCATAAGTTTTGGTGCTTTCCAAATCGGTTGATCTAAGTCGCAAACAACAACTGCGTCGAAAGAAAGCCCTTTCGATTTATGCACTGTCATAACTTGAACTAAAGATGACGCAGGGTCAGAAACTTGGGTTTCATTCACAAGCTTCACAAACTCTGAGGGTCGTAATCCTCCAGAGGGTCCTAGATCACTGGATCGAGATTCTGCAAGTTCGATCAGTTGCCAAAGACGTAAGCGTTCTCGTTCATCAACTGTATGAATCAGTTGCTCAGCAAAT
>JYMV01044269.1_pt1 | contig 15653 bp, 12 predicted proteins | sample 338911 | NCBI WGS metagenome assembly JYMV01 (sample SAMN03354496, study PRJNA234377) | hydrothermal vent metagenome | biome: Deep sea; feature: Hydrothermal plumes at the Eastern Lau Spreading Center, Western Pacific Ocean; material: Seawater | place: Tonga | collected 2009 | depth 2000 m m
TCTGAGGCAGAAAAAGTCCCCGGCGTGGTGGCAGTGCTAACAGCCAAAAATATTCCGGGCGAAAACCAGGTCGGGCCTATTATCCCTTAAATTTAAAAAATTTAACCCCTTTTAATATGTCGCACGACATCCACTTCATCCTGAACGATCGGGAGGTTCAGACTGGCAATAATCCTGGTCTCCTTGTACTGGACTTCCTTCGGCAGAACGAAAAACTAATGGGGACAAAAGAAGGGTGCCGGGAGGGAGACTGTGGTGCCTGCGTGGTGATCATCGGCGAACTTGCCGACGGACAGGTCTCCTATAACCCAGTCACCTCCTGCATGATGCCTTTGGGTGAACTCCACGGAAAACACCTCGTCACCATCGAAGGGCTCAACCTCACCGAACTCTCCCCCGTCCAGGCAGCCATTGTGGAAGAAGGAGCAACCCAATGCGGTTTCTGTACACCAGCCATTGTGGTCTCCCTGACTGCCAGTCTCATGGAGGAAGGCTCAGAAATTTCACTGGATTCCGTGATGCGAGCTTTGAGCGGACATCTCTGCCGCTGTACGGGCTACCGGTCCCTTATAGCAAGTGAAAATTTTCTGCACGAATCAGTCGGCAGCAATACAGGCATCGGAAGGCTTCTTGAAAAAGGAATCCTTCCGGACTATTTTAAAGATATTTCTACTCGATTAAACAAAATTCCTCCTCCCAGTTCTCCAGACGGATTCACTGAACAATTTTTCATTGCAGGTGGAACCGACATCTATATTCAGGAAGGAGAAATCCTCCCGGTATCTTCAGTCAGCATTCTGAACCTTTATCCAGAGATGAAGGGAATTACCAGAAAAAACGGACAAATACACATCGGTGCCCTCACAACGTTTGAGGAATTCTCTTCCCATCCGGTTATCACAGATATCATCCCAGAAATAGAAGATTACATGTTCCTGATTGCCTCCTGGCAGATCCGGAACCGGGCGACAGTTGGTGGAAATATCATCAACGCCTCCCCAATCGGGGACATGACCATCCTCCTCCTAGCAATGGACGCGCAACTGGTCCTTCAGAATGGAACGGGATCAAGAACTGTTTTCCTCAGATCCTTTTACAAGGGCTATAAACAGTTAGATAGAAAAGATTCAGAAATCCTTTCGGAAATTCTGATCCCCTCTCCCACACCGGACACTAAAATTCATTTTGAAAAGGTGTCTAAACGGAAGTGTCTCGATATTGCATCTGTAAATCTGGCTGTCACAGTTCAAAGTATTGATGGTAACATTCAAGAAATCGGCATGGCAGTTGGCGGAGTAGCGCCTATCCCTCTTTACCTTCAAAAAACCTGTAAATACCTGACAGGACAACCCCTTTCTATTGAAACTATAGAAAAGGTAATCAATCTGGCTCAGGATGAAATAAGTCCCATTAGCGATATCCGGGGAAGCCAGGCCTACAAACGGCTTCTGACCAGACAGTTATTGATCTCGACCTTTGCAAAACTTTATCCTGAACAGATAACTCCAAAGGCTTTTTATGAAACATATTGACGCAGCCCTCCACACCCGGGGGGAATCGGAATATGTAGACGATCTCCCCCAGCCGGCTGAAATGCTCTTCGCGGCCGTTTATGGTTCTCCAACTGCTCATGGGAAAGTCAAGAAGCTAGATTACTCTGAGGCAGAAAAAGTCCCCGGCGTGGTGGCAGTGCTAACAGCCAAAAATATTCCGGGCGAAAACCAGATCGGGCCTATTATCCAAGACGAACCCCTTTTAGCGGAAGATGAAGTCCACTTTGAGGGTCAGCCCATGGCGGTGGTGATCGCTTCCAGTCCTCAGACCGCTCGGAAAGGTGTCAGGTCAATTACTGCAGAAATCAAGGAACTGCACGTTATCACCGATCCAAAGGTGGCCTTTGAAAAGGGCGAGATTATCGATACACCCCGCACCCTGGCCATCGGGGATGTGGATGCGTCCTGGGATAAGTGCGATCTCGTCATTGAGGGCACTTGCGACATCGGTGGGCAGGAGCACGTTTACCTTGAGACGCAAAGGGCACGAGCCATTCCCCTTGAAGATAACGTCATCCGAATTCACGCCTCCACACAAAGTCCCTATGCCAGCCAGCGGGCCGCTGCTAAAATCCTGGGGGTCCGTCATCACAAGATTGAAGTGGACGTCAAGCGGATTGGTGGAGGATTTGGTGGCAAGGAAGATCAGGCTACGCCCATTTCGTGCATGGCTGCCCTGGGTGCGTGGCACACTGGGAAACCTGTGGAGCTGGTTCTGAACCGATCAGAAGATATGCGGATGACTGGAAAAAGACACCCCTACCTTTCCGATTTCAAGATTGGTACTACGAAGGATGGTAAAATCATAGCCTTTGAAGTAAACCATTATCAGAATTCAGGGGCAGCTGCTGATCTCTCTACCCCTGTTCTGGAGAGAACCCTTTATCACAGTACCAATATTTATTACATCCCAAACGCACGGATTTCCGGCGCCTGCTGCCGAACGAATCTCCCGCCCAACACCGCCTTCCGGGGTTTCGGCGGTCCACAGGGGATGTTTGTGATTGAGTGTGCCCTAGAAAAAATCGCCGAAGCCCTCAATAAACCAAAAGTGGAAATTCAGCAGAAAAATCTACTGAAAAAAGGAGACCCATTCCCTTTCGGTCAACGGTACCAGAATAACCATGCACGACAAGCATGGAAGCACGCATTAAACAGTTATAATATTGAAGGAATCCAAAACAGGATTGACAAATTCAACTCAGAACACTTCGACACCAAAAAGGGATGCGCTGTCATGCCTGTCTGTTTCGGCATCTCATTTTCCACCACATTCATGAACCAGGCCAGTGCTCTGGTGCACGTCTACACCGATGGAAGTGTAAGCGTGACCACAGGAGGAATCGAGATGGGCCAGGGACTCAGCACCAACATCGTAAAGATTGCTGCAAAAACTTTTGGAATTGCAACAAACCGCATCAAGCTGGAGAGCACCAACACCACCCGCATTGCCAACATGTCCCCCAGCGCCGCCAGTTCCACCACCATGCTGAATGGCAATGCAGCCGTACTGGCTATTCAACAGATTCTCTCCCGACTAAAAACCTTTGTTGTTGAAGAACTGAATCTTCACGACAAGGACGACATCACAATTTCAGAGGAGAAAATTCTCCATAATGGCAAAAACACCGGCATGACTTGGAATGATTTAGTGCAGAAGGCTTATCTCTCGCGCATTGGACTTTCTGCTCACGCCTTTTTCGCCACGCCGGGCATCTGGTTCGATAAAAAGAAAGAAAAGGGTGAGCCCTTTGCCTATCACGTTGTTGGCTCGGCCATTGTGGAGGTAACCCTTGATTGTATCAGAGGAAGATACGATATCGATTCTGTAAAAATCGTCCACGATTTGGGAAGACCTTTAAATAAACTGGTGGATCTGGGTCAAATCGAAGGGGGACTGGCTCAAGGTTTAGGATGGATGACCATGGAAGATTTACAATACGATGAAAACGGTCAACTGCTGTCCAATGCTTTAGCCAACTACAAGGTCCCCGATGTCTATTTCATGCCCGATGACATACAGGTCAAATTTCTGGAAGATGCTGACAGTGAACTTGGACCGTACGGCTCCAAGGCGGTAGGAGAACCGCCTCTGATGTACGGCATCGGAGCTTTCTTCGCTCTCCGACACGCCATGAAAGCCTTCCGGCCAGACCTGAAATTTCCTCTCACCTCTCCCCTGACGCCCGAGCGGATTCTGATGTCCCTGCATCCCGAATTACTCGAACAAATCGAGGGACGCAAATCACCGTCCCTCACCCTGGCTAAGGAAACTGTCTAAATTGGCAACCGAACCAGTGAATTCCTTTTGGCAGACAGTCGCCTCTCTGCTGGAAAAGGGTCAGAATGTTTTTCTGGCTCTAGTGGCAGAACATACTCAGCACTCCCCAGGAACAATGGGTGCCAAACTGCTTGTGGCGAAAAATCATGATCCCGTAGGGACCATCGGGGGCGGAATCATGGAGTATAAGCTTGTGAAACAAGCGGGAGATATCCTAGAACGGGACAACTACACCCCTGAAATCCAGACACTTATCCACAGAAAGTCCGGACCGGGAGAAAAATCGGGCATGATTTGTGCCGGAAAACAGACCAATCTCTATTACCTTTGCCATCCTGAAAAAGATGGTGAAACTGTCGAGAGGATCAAACACAATTTAGAAAATGACCAGTCGGCAACTCTTACCATCTCTCCGTCAAGCATGCTTGTAAAAAAGCAAAAGCCTGATGTCAACAAGCCTCAAATTAAATTATCAGTCAGAGAAAACGGCTGGTTGTACGAAGAGCAGCTCCTGAATTTCAAGAGAATCGCAATTATAGGTGGTGGACACTGCTCCCTTGCCCTCTCACGTGTGATGAAAAATCTGGGGTACGGAGTCTTTGTCTATGAAACACGAGAAAATGTGTTCACCATCACTGAAAACAGGTATACCCGATCCGTCCAAATCGTTGACGATTACCGAGATGCTGCCTCTTTGATCAATTATCCCGAATTGACAAATGTGGTGGTAATGACCACAGATGTGGATTCCGATGTCCAAGGATTGCTAGGGTTGATTGATTTACCTTCTCCTTTTATTGGAGTGATGGGAAGTCAGGCAAAAATAGCCGAAATCCTCAGACGGCTGAAAAGTGAGGGAATTTCTGAAGATCAACTGTCCCACCTGACAGCACCCGTGGGCACCCCAATGACAAGCAACACACCAGAAGAGATTGCCATCAGCGTGGCTGCGCAGATTCTTCAAAAAAGAATTCAACCCACCAACTAAATGCCACACGCCCCTGACTTTGCTGTTACTAGCCAGAGAGTCGTCACTCCTGAAGGCGAAAGGGCGGCGGCTGTACTAATCAAAGGTGAAAAAATTCTGGATGTTGTCTCACAACACAACATCCCTGAAGGTTGTCCTGTCGAAGACGTGGGGAATGATGTGGTCATGCCGGGATTGGTGGATGTTCACGTCCACATAAACGAGCCGGGCAGAACCGAATGGGAAGGATTCGAAACAGCCACCAAGGCAGCGGCTTCAGGAGGCATAACAACTCTTGTGGATATGCCCTTAAACTGCATCCCCGTGACCACCACCCTTGATGCACTAAACAGTAAAATTGCTTCCACTAAAAACAAACTTTTTGTCGATTGCGGGTTTTATGGTGGTCTAATTCCAGGCAACTTGAACGACATTGAACCGTTAGCAAGAGCTGGTGTGCTGGGGTTCAAAACCTTTATGAGTCATTCCGGAATTGATGAATTTCCGAAAATAACAGAAGAAAATATCAGGAAAGCATTACCAATACTTGCTCAACATGGGATTTCTCTTCTGGTTCATGCTGAACTTGAGAACTGTATTGAAAAAACAGAAAACCTTCAAACCTATAAGAGTTATCTGGCAACCAGACCAAAATCGTGGGAAAATGAGGCCATCAAGCTGTTAATCCAGTTGTGCAGGGAGTTTCAAACGCCCATACACATCGTTCATTTATCCTCATCCGATGTCCTAACCGAATTTGCCCAAGCCCGAGAAGAAGGGCTTCCTCTTTCTATAGAAACTTGTCCCCATTATCTCCATTTCACCGCCGAAAACATAGCGGATGGTGACACCCGATTCAAATGCACTCCCCCAATTAGAGAAGCAAAAAACCGTGAAAAACTTTGGCAGGGATTACAATCTGGAACCATTGATTTTATTACATCCGATCATTCGCCCTGTACACCTGAGTTAAAGAAAATGGATGAAGGTAGGTTTGAAAAAGCCTGGGGTGGAATATCATCCCTGCAGCTGACACTTCCTGTCATTTGGACAGAATGCATTAACAAGGGATTATCATTGAATCAACTTACAAATTGGATGTGCAGTGCTCCTGCAAAATTTATTGGGATGGACCATCAAAAGGGTCAAATCTCTCTTGGATACGATGCCGACCTCGTCTGCTGGGATCCGGATTCTACATTTCTTGTAGAACCTGCCATCATTAATTTCAAAAACAAATTAACACCCTACGAAGGTGAAGAACTTTTCGGGGTTGTTAAAAGAACCTATCTTCGGGGGAACAAAGTTTTTGAAAGTGGACACTTTGTAAATGATCCCATAGGTAAAACCATCCTTCGCAATCATGCCACCTGAAAAAACATCAAACCTCATCGACCTAGCTTCGGAAGAAAATGGCGGGCGAGCCCTGTTGGCCAGCGATGAATTCTTTGCCCTAAAAGAAAACCTGCTCAGGCCCGGACGAGGTGAGTTCATCCCCGATAAATACACCGACTGCGGTAAATGGATGGATGGGTGGGAAACGCGAAGACGTAGATCGGAAGGACACGACTGGTGCATCATTCGCCTCGGAAAACCTGGCATGATAAAGGAAATTGATATCGATACCAACCACTTTGTCGGAAACCACCCTACCCACGCGTCCGTGGATGCGTGCCTTGTACCGCCATTAACATCAATAGATGATATCACCAGCAACAAGTATGAGTGGGTGGAGATTCTCCCCAGATCTGAACTTCAGGGAGACTCACAAAACCTGTTCACTGTTAACAAGGGCGATCCTTTTACCCACCTACGACTCAACATCTATCCTGACGGCGGAGTGGCTCGTTTCAAAGTCTATGGACACCCTAAAGAAAGTTTGGGTAGTAAAAAAGATTGGTTCGATGTAGCCGCAGCAGAGAATGGGGGCAAAACGCTTGCCTGCAGTAACATGCATTTCGGTGACATGAAAAACCTCATCAGTCCCGGCATAGCAATCGACATGAGCGACGGCTGGGAAACAAAACGGCGGCGAAGCCCCGGACATGATTGGGTTATCCTCAAACTTGGCGCCCCCTGTGCGATTGAGCGAATTGTGGTGGATACACTTCACTTCAAAGGGAATTTCCCCGATTCATGTTCCCTTGAAGAGTGCTTTGCACCCAATGCGGATAAAGATTCCATTCTCCTTGACGATATTGACTGGCAGGAAGTGCTTCCGGATTCGAAACTAGGCAGTAACCGGGAACATATCTTTTCAAAGGAACTCAAACAAACGGGACCCCAAACCCACATGCGATTTAACATTTACCCGGATGGCGGGGTGAGCCGGTTGAGAATTTTCGGTCATCCTATAACCTAATAACTGGTTCTGATGGTATAATGAATTTGGAAGAATTAAACACCTTAACCCATGGCGAGGCCTCAGACAAATTTTCAATCTGCTGCAGCGCCTCGAAATGGGTGGAACAAATGATAGGCTGCCGTCCTTTTCAGAATAAAGATAAGCTATTTGAATTGGCAGAAAAAACCTGGTTTGCCCTCACCAGAAATGACTGGCTCGAGGCATTCTCTCACCACCCAAAAATCGGAGACACTGAAGCACTTCAGAAAAAATTTCAACGGACACAACCGTGGACCGAAAACGAACAAGCTGGGGTGAAAGGTGTTTCTGAGGATGCCTTAAAAGATTTGGCCGCAGGTAATCGATTGTATAAAGATAAGTTTGGTTATATCTTTATTGTTTGCGCAACTGGAAAGAGCGCTGATGAAATGCTGGCGCTTTTAAAAGAAAGACTAGAGAACGATCCAGAGGCTGAACTGTTGATCGCAGCCAAAGAACAGAATAAAATTACAAGACTGCGACTGGAAAAATTGTTTAACCAATGAAATTGTCTCTGAACCCTGCAACCGTAGAATCGGTTTCTGCTCAACTGAAAACCACTAATTCCCAATTCAATCTTTCACACCCGGGTGAATCGGATGATCGCCAACCTGTACACACCGTCTATGGAGGAGCCCATTTATTCCAATCAGGTTCGGCAGAAAAAATGGGGAAGGCGGCTCTGGTACACTTGGCAGAATACATCCCAAACTTTGTTGTGCTGGCCAAGATTATGAGTCTTGAAGGGCACAAATCCTTACCCGAAGAAAAAAAGGACATTGAATCGTTGCTCAAACTGGCAGAAGAAAATCCCGACCAGTTAAAGCAAGATAACTCTACAGCCTTTTTTGCCTACACCATTTACACCCGGGTTTTAAGCAAATTAAATCAAGAACCTGTTGAAGATTTCCGAATCGATTTTGAAGACGGTTACGGAAATCGTCCTGATGATGAAGAAGATGGTCACGCGGCAGCTGCCGCGAGGGAAGTCGCCAAAGGGATGAGAGACAACTCTCTCTCCCCTTTCATTGGCTTCCGCATTAAACCACTTACGGAAGAACATAAACTCCGGGCGATTAAAACACTTGATATTTTCATCACGACTTTGTTGAATGAAACCAATAATCTCCTGCCCGATAATTTTGTTGTTACATTGCCTAAGATTACCATTCCTGATCAGGTCACAGCCCTCGTGGAACTTTTTGAGAATCTGGAATCCATTACCGGGCTGCCGTCAGGATCGCTCAAAATGGAACTCATGATTGAAACACCCCAATCCATCCTGGACAGCCACGGAAATTCAGCCCTTCCCGCTTTAGCGAACGCGGCAGAGGGCAGATGCGTGGCGGCTCACTTTGGGGTGTACGATTATACTGCTTCCTCTAACATTACCGCAGCTTACCAGAGCATGATCCATCCCGTTTGTGACTTTGCCCGCCACATGATGCAAGTCGCTCTCGCCGGGACGGGCATCCAGCTCTCTGATGGGGCGACAAATATCATGCCTATAGGTCCTCATCGGCCGGCCAAAGGACAATCATTAACAGAAAACCAGAAGCAGGAAAACCGCAAGACCGTATTTCACGCATGGAAGTTAAACTATGACGACATCCGCCATTCCCTAAAACACGGGTATTACCAGGGGTGGGACCTCCACCCCACTCAGCTTCCCATCCGGTATGCTGCCGTTTACTCTTTTTTTCTGGAAGCATTGGAGGCAGCCTGCCACAGGCTAAAATCGTTTATGGAAAAAGCAGCCCAAGCCACGCTGGTGGGCGATATTTTTGATGATGCTGCAACCGGTCAGGCACTCTTGAATTATTTCCTCCGTGGGATCAGCTGCGGGGCCATTACGGAAGAAGAGGTAAAGAAAACAGGACTGACTCTGGAAGAAATCCGGTCACGATCCTTCAACAAGATTTTACAAGGGAGGCAATCATGAATAGTCCAATCACAACTCATGTCCTCGATACCGCACAGGGATGCCCGGCAAAGAACATCCATGCTGTGCTGGAAGTACTGAGCGAAACGGAAACGTGGGATACCGTGGGAGAGGGCACGACCGATGCGGATGGCAGAATCAATGGACTTTTACCTGCCGACGCTCCTCTCTCACCAGGAACATACTGCTTAACATTTGACGTCACTCCTTATTTTCAATCTCAGGATGTAGACAGTTTCTATTCTTCCATCCCGATAGTGTTTACCATTAATAATCCTGACCAGCACTACCACATTCCTCTTCTGCTAAGCCCGTTCGGTTATTCCACTTACAGAGGCAGCTGATAGAAATGGAATCGCACCAAATTCACGAGTTGCTGAACCTGCTCATTCGCTGGTTTCATGTAATAGTCGGCATCACTTGGATAGGACAAATCTATTTGTTTAACTGGATGGAAAAAACCTTGCCCAAAGAAATTGATTCGCAAGCTGGAAAAAACGTAGTCGGGCAGCTCTGGATGGTTCACGGTGGAGGTTTTTACTTTGTTGAAAAGCAGAAAATCCCCCAAGTCATACCTCGGACTCTCCATTGGTTCAAATGGGAAACTGCGCTCACTTGGATCAGCGGTATGTTTCTGCTAATCATTGTCTATTACATGGGTGGAGCTATGTTAGAGGGAGATTCAGAAATGGCTGATTCAACTGCGAATAAAATCAGTTTAGGTATATTATTATTAAGTTACGCCGTCTATTATTTACTTTGGTCATCTCCACTGGGGAGAAATGAAATTGTGGGTTCCGCTATTTCATTTCTCATTACTATTGCTCTCTTCATAGGATTGGATCACATATTCAGCTCAAGAGCTGCCATGATGCACATTGGGGCTGCATTTGGCACGATCATGACCGCCAATGTCTGGATGATTATTCTTCCTGCTCAGCGTAAAATGATTGCTGCAACTGAAAAGGGTGAAACACCTGATATGTCCCTGGCTGGAAAAGCCAGGCGCTGCTCCAAACATAATACCTATATGTCACTTTCCAACCATTACTTACGGAAATAACCACAACTGGCTTATACTTGGGGGATTTATTCTTTTTGGCTGGCTGGCAGCTAAATGGATGAGAGGTTGATCTGTTATTCTCTGTGATTATATCAGGACTACATCCATAACCATCATCACTCTAAGACCAAGTAAAGCACCAATGGGGGTATATGTTCCTCATTGGCTGCTTTTACTTACGACCATTCTCTTTCACCCAAGCCAATAGCACCTGATAGAACTTCTCATAGTCAGCAATATCTATCCACTCTCCCTCTGCATGATGGTTGCCGCCTTTACCGGCTATCACCATAGTTGGGATTTTCTGGCCAGAGAAGAATCGGGCATCAGAGGCACCGTGGGATTTTGCCTCTCCCACCTCAATGTCAGCCACTTCCTGAGCAATTTTAGCAAAACTGACAAATAGAGGGTTGCTCGTATCTGCGAAATGGCTGCCGCCTGAGATTTTCTCCTGCACTGCAATACCATCAAACAGTTCGGCTTTTCCGACAACTCTGGCCAGCATATTATCTGAAGAGTACTTAGGTGTGTAGCGAATATCTACTGTTGCCGTCGCCAAATCGGGGACCTGATTGGTGGCCTTCCCTCCTTCTATGGTGCCTATATTCACTGTGGTATAATAATCGTCTCCCGACTCCTTCTCTGTGGCAAAGTCCTCTTCCAGCATAATGAGGAAGCGTGCTAATTTCATAATGGCGTTTTCACCCAACCACGTTCGCGATCCGTGGGCGCTCTTCCCTTCGGCTGTCACTTCCAGCCATAGAATGCCTTTGGCCTGAGTCTCGAAATTCCAGTCAAAACCGCCGTCCGGCATCACCACAATACCAGCACCATATCCCTGTTCCACCAGATATTTCACTCCGTTGAAACCGCCGATTTCTTCATCTGCAGTCAGCATCAGACCTACATCATATTTATTTAAATCATCTCCCAGTGCCTTGAAAATGTTCAGGGCTGCAGCAATCCCCATCTTCATATCGTAGGCACCTCTACCTATTAGTCGACCATCCTCAACCTTTGGCTGGAAAGATTCCTCCGTCCCTGGTACTACATCCAAATGTCCCGCCAATAGAATCTTTGGCGAGGTGGTCTCTTGACTGGTAATCACTACAGATGGGAAGCCTTTTGATTCATACCATTTTACTTGAATAGGGAGTCCTGCTAATTCCTCTACGATCCACTCCATAGCAGCTCGATTAGCATCATTATCTCGCGTCACGGTCTGAAATCGGATGAGAGCAGAGAGGTCATCAACAAGTTCATCCTCTGTTTGTGCTGACAATCCACTCCATAGAGAACAAAGCAGATAAAAAACGGCAAATATCCCAGCGAATGGTTTTCTCATTTCTTCCCTCCTAAATGGTATTTTCTGTACTATAGCAAGATTTGTCCAGATATTGGAATGTAGAACTGTGAAAGCAGATTCGCAAACCTATCGAGTGTAAAATCTCCTTCGTGGAAAAACGATCACATACCAAGTTTTATCATCCATCAAACATCTTACATCTTCCATTTTCTCTGATATTGCTATTCCCTTCCGTCGTACTTAAACTCCATCTATGAGTGTTTTCATGCGGATTGGTCTCTTTCTCTTCTTTTTCGGGCTGCTAATCTTCAGTACAAGACTACTCTTGAGTAAACGGACACGAGCCGAACTGAGACAGCTGAACAGCACCGTACCCTCTTACTTTCGCTCAAATAACAAGGCACTCGCCAGGATGATTGTGATTCTCATTCTCCTGATGATAGTAGTCTATATACTTATGGAATTGTCATGATTCGCTACATCGTTGACGGACACAACTTTATTCATGAAGTACCTGTCTATCTAGAACTCCTCGATCGAAATTATGTAGAATGTCAAAAAACTCTTTTCCGCCAATTTCAAGACTATACTGATTCAAAAAAAGTAGCGATCACACTCATTTTTGATGGCAATCCACCGTGGAATCCACCTGATGAAAGCGACCGTCTTGAAATTTGTTTTAGTGGAAGTCATGACGAGGCAGATAATCTTATCATTTCTCTGGCTGAAAAATGGCAACGAAGGAGCATAATAGTTGTTACCAGAGATCATGGTATTCGTAATGCCGTCACGGCCGCTGGGTGCCAAACCATGATGCCTACGGATTTTTATGAACTGATAAGAACTAAAAAATCAAACCGGCCCTTCAGTGGAGGAATCAAGAACAAACATACTCTTACCCCAGAAGAAGTGAGAGAATGGAAAGAATTGATGCAAAGTGAATTGACAAAGAGAAAAACAAGGCTTAACAATTTTTAATCATTAATCATCGAAGCAAAACTGAATGTCAGCGTTAAATAAATTACTCCAAATCAACGAGGGAGAGGGGAAGCGAGTGTTATCCTTTTTCCTCTGTTGGTTTTTCCTAATCGGCTCTTTTATGTTCGGCAGAACGGCAAGAGACACATTTTTTCTAAGTCGCTTCCCGACTGAATATCTTCCTCATATGTTTATTATCATTGCCGTTGCCATTGCCTTAACTATTTCTGTTCATTCCAAGCTTTCAAAACACTATTCTCTAATCCCTCTTATGCTGGCAACTTTTGCGGTTGGAACAGGTTCTTACCTAATCATATTTTTCATCATAAAGCTTTTTGCACCTGAATGGATCTATCCTGTTCTCTACGTCTGGTTTGAAGTTGTAGGCACCGTTATGGTAATCCAGTTTTGGCTCTTGACCAACAGTGCGTTTGATACAAGAGAAGCCAAACGACTATTCGGTGTTATCGCCAGTGGTGGTGCTGTTGCCAATACTGCTTTAGGCTTCTCCATGGGAACATTGGTAGATGTATTGTCTGCTGATTTTTTACTGCCTGCCACAGCACTTTTTATTGGATTGGGGTTTGTGATGGTACTTTTCATCAGGCAGTTTTTAGATGAGATTCCTGTCTCTTCTTCAAAAAGGACATTCAGCTCAAATAAGAAAAAAGGAGGGGTACTCAGTTCTCCTTATCTTAAAGTGATGACGCTGACAATCGTTGCAGCAGCTATCGCGGGAACATTAGTGGATTATCAGATGAAAATTATCGTTAGTGACAATTTGAATGAGTCGGAAATGGCTTCACTTTTTGGTACACTTTACGGTGCCATAGGCTTGATCTCCATCCTGATACAATTTTTCTTCACCAGCCGATTCCTCTCAAGGTTTGGTGTACTTCTCGCTCTTATGTTTCTGCCGGGGACACTGCTCTTGGGCAGCAGTGCCCTTTTGGTGGCTCCAGTACTAGCGACGGCAATCTGTGCTAAAGCTGGTGACCAAATCTTTAAGTTTACGCTCCACGATATATCCAGTCAACTGCTTTGGCTTCCCGTTTCACCTCAAGTGAAGAGCAAGGCAAAACCGTTTATTGATGGAACCATAAAGAATCTAGCAGGAGGATTAACAGGTATCCTAATCATCGGACTTATGTCACTCTTTAATGATGTAAGGGTACTAAGCATTCCCGCTATTATTCTTTTAATCATCTGGATTATAGCCAATATCAAGTTAAAAAAGGGTTACGTCTCTGAACTCCGAACGGCTGTGGAAAAACGACGCCTCGATTTCGAGGAACTTAATTTCGACTATACCGATCCAACTATTGTTGAGATTCTGCGAAAAACACTCTTGGAAGGCAATGAGCATCAACAGCTGTTTACCTTGGAAACAATTAGCACCCTCCCATTAACAGCTTGGAAGAGTGACCTTCAAAAACTTCTTGAAAACAGCTCAAAGGAAATCCAAAGTAAGGTTTTAGAACTCACAAAAAATGCCGCTGATATCATCCCGGACGAAACCGTTTTAGGTTTATCGAAAAAAACAGATGGGGAGTTGACTGCTGACGCCCTCCTTGTCTGTGGTCACAGGAAACTCCAACAAGCTGTGCCACTTATGAAAACTCTGGTAACAGATAGCCAAACATCCATCAAAGCTGCCGCTACCGCAGGGCTTCTGCTAATGGGTGGTGACGATGCAGAAGAAGGGCGGATTGCTCTCGACTCACTCCTTGAAAACCGTGAAGCAAAGATTAGACTGAGCTCTCTATCGACTGTTGGACATTTGCCGAACATCTTGACGGAAATACCTCTCAAAAAGCTGTTGACAGATGATAACAGTGAAGTCCGTCGGAGGGCCATTGATATTGCTGGAGATCGGCCAAATTCGAGCTTTATTCCAAACCTCGTCAGCAGTCTCAACGACTCATTTACAGCACCTGCTGCTCGACGATCTCTACGTCTTCATAATTCCGAGGAAGTATCTAAAGCTCTTACCGAATTGATAACCAATAATGGTGATGTGGATGACTCTACCTCCCTGAATACTGTTCTCAGGTGTCTGGGTGATTTAGACTTTCCGGAGACTGTAGATACTCTCATCACTGTTTGGCCAAAGACTTCATCGAATGGTCGGGAGGAAATCGCGGATTCACTTTCTCGGATAGCAAAGCGCGGTGCGATGAACGAAGTTTCATTGGAGGAAACGGTATCTCTTCTGGAAGAAACTTTAATGCAAGCGTATGAATTAGAACATGCACTCTCTTTATTCCAGGATAACAACGATTCAAAATTGGTCGCAGACATGCTGTCTAATGAACTGAGTCGAATGAAGGTGATTATTCTTCAGCTTGCCTTATTAAATCATCCGGATGCCCCATTGCAAACATTTGCTCATGCGGTCACAACTCCCGGAGCTTCTACACTAGCGAATGTCTTAGAATATCTTGATAACGTTCTCGAGAAGACAGTACGGGAAAAAGTTGTACCTCTACTGGATGAAACCAATGCCTCCGAGAAAGTTCAAGTCGGTATTAAACTTTTTGAATTGCAATCGAAATCCGCTGAAGAGTGGCTTACCGATTGGCTTAATGGCAAAAGCAATTACACCTCTGCTGTTGCATTTGACTACGTTCTAAAGAAGAGGTTAGAGTTGGGTGAAGGAGTCTTATCATCAGAGTGGCTGAACAATAGAGACAGCTTGCTCCACAATGAAACCTTGGCGAAAATTGGGAAGGATTGGAAGCCGGCAGGCTTTGAAAACAGAGAAATAATGGAGGAGACACCCATGTACACAACACTGGAAAAAACCCTTTTCCTAAAGGGAGTTACACTCTTTAAGGATATCCCGGGAGAAGAAGTAGCACACATTGCCCAGATCGCGGATACCATCAATCTAGAATCGAATGAAGTCGTTTTTGAGGATGGAGATCCAGGCGACTCCATGTTCATCATTGTGGATGGAGAAGTCCGAATCCACAAGGAAGGCAAAGAGATCGCAACCTTAGGGGATTCAGAATTCATTGGCGAGATGGCTATCCTGGATCAGGAGCCTCGATCAGCGTCTGCTACGACTCAGGAGGAGACAGTATTACTGAGAATCAGCGGAGAAGATTTCTTCGATCTGATGGGATCCCGGATGGATATCGTGCAGGGAATTATGAGAGTTCTGACAAGGAGACTGCG
>JYMV01052362.1_pt1 | contig 15653 bp, 11 predicted proteins | sample 338911 | NCBI WGS metagenome assembly JYMV01 (sample SAMN03354496, study PRJNA234377) | hydrothermal vent metagenome | biome: Deep sea; feature: Hydrothermal plumes at the Eastern Lau Spreading Center, Western Pacific Ocean; material: Seawater | place: Tonga | collected 2009 | depth 2000 m m
TTTCACTGGCTGGTAAACAGCCAGTCAGGGCAATCCATGATGACACCTGATGAGCAAGGTAATCTCTACGAACTGGAACAAAAAATAGCCCTAAAAGGAGAACACATTGTTGATGCCGCTGGTACATTGAGCAATGACACCGGCCAACCTGTGGTTACTTTTCGACTGGACAGCAATGGTGCCAGACAATTTGCCACTATGACCCAGGAAAATATCGGCCGGGCATTGGCAATCGTATTAGATGATAAGGTCATAACCGCCCCGGTCATCAATAGTCCAATTCCAGGTGGACGAGGTGAAATAAGCGGCAACTTCACCTTGCCAGAAGCATCCGATGTGGCATTAATGCTGCGCACAGGTGCCCTACCGGTTCCGCTTACCGTGATTGAAGAGCGCACCGTCGGGCCAGATTTGGGCAGTGATGCGATTAAAGCGGGTATTGAAACCGGTATCGCGGGCGCACTTTTGGTGCTGCTTTTTATGGTGGCAATTTACGGTCGTTGGGGCGCAATCGCCAGTTTTGCTTTATGTATTAATATGGTACTGGTATTTGGTGCACTTACTTTATTCGGTGCCACATTAACTCTGCCAGGTATAGCTGGATTAATTTTAACCATGGGCATGGCGGTAGATGCCAATATACTGATCAACGAGCGTATTAGGGAAGAAAGCCGAAAGGGGCGCCCCGCGACAAGTGCCATTCAGGTGGGTTTTAATAAGGCCTTTGCCACCATAATCGACTCAAACTTCACCACGCTGATTGCAGTAAGTTTGCTATTTATGTTCGGTAGTGGCCCAGTTAAAGGTTTTGCCATCACCATTGCTTTAGGTTTGATTTCTTCTGTGTTCACCGCAGTCGCCCTGACCAAGATGATGATGCTGCGCACTGTTCAATTAAAAAGAACCGATCCGCGAGATCAGTCATCTCTGACATTTTCATCCCCGTTGCTAAGAATGAGCGATAAACTGCAGGGCATTAACTTTCTGGCGAAACGCAAGTATGCGCTGGCCATATCAGTGATATTGACCCTGTTGTCTGTGGGTATGTTTGCCAAACCCGGATTGCACTACGGCGTGGATTTTACCGGTGGCACCATGATAGAACTGAATGCCCCACAGCTGTCTACCGACCAGTTGCGAGAGGTGATCCGCAGTAACGGTTTTGAGCAGGTGGCGATTCAGGAATACGGTAGCAAGCACCATTATTTGCTCAGGGCTCCTGTCAGTGAGCCTAACCAGGCTTCGGACAGCAACAACCAGATTGAAAGGGTAAAAAGCGCCATTTCTCAAGCCGATAATCAGGTGCGTTTTGATAAGGTAGATATGGTGGGCCCGAAAGTCAGTGGTGACTTTGCAGAGCTATCAATTCTGGCACTACTGGTAGCCGGTGCAGGCATGCTGATCTATCTGTGGGCCAGATTTGAAGCCCATTTTGCGACGGCGGCTCTGCTTACCGTATTATTGGATTTAACCAAAACCATTGGCTTTTTTGCCCTTAGCGGGGTCGAATTTAATCTGACGGCGGTAGCTGCATTACTTGCCTTGATTGGTTATTCGATAAATGACAAAGTGGTTGTGCTTGATCGAATTCGGGAGCTTCTGAGAATTGATGCCAGCAAACCGCTAGCAACAATCATCAATGACGCCATTAACAGTACCTTAAGCAGAACGGTGTTTACCTCAGTGACGACATTGCTGGTATTGTTGCCTATGGCGCTGTTTGGTGGTGATGCGGTGGAAAGCTTTGCATTACCCATGGCCTTTGCAGTGATTGTGGGTACTTCGTCAACCCTGTTTATTACTTCAGCTATACTTTATTGGCTGGGTAAAAGACGAGAACAACAGGGCAAAGCACAGTTAAAACCCACCCCCGAAGAAATCAAAGCTTCGTTGGCACACATGCCTTAATCTGAATAAGGACCCCAATATGTTTGCTGTTGATTACATTATTTTGCTCAGTGCCGTACTGGCCATCATCGGTGTTCTGGCAAGTAAATTGTCACCGCGTTTTGGGGTGCCTGTTTTAGTATTATTTCTCGGGGTCGGCATGCTGGCCGGTGAGGATGGTATCGGTCGGCTTATGTTTGACAATGCCGATGCCGCCCATGCTATTGGCACTCTGGCACTCATTCTTATCTTGTTTGATGGCGGCCTGCAAACCTCTAAAAAATCTATTGTACAAGCCTGGAAGCCCGCGGCCGTGCTGGCAACAGTGGGTGTGATCGGGACAGCCGCACTCACCGGTCTGGCGGCTACCTATATCTTGGACTTGCCCTTGTACAAAGGATTATTGCTGGGCGCAATCGTTGGTTCCACCGACGCTGCGGCAGTTTTTTCGGTGCTACGCAATGCCGGCATCAACATCCCTGGAGAACTAAAATCCACCCTGGAGCTGGAAAGTGCTTCCAACGATCCCATGGCCATCTTCCTCACCATCGGATTGATTACACTAATTCAGGACACCACAACACAATACAACGATTTGTTGCTGTTATTTAGCAGCCAAATGGGTGTAGGTGCGCTGGTTGGCCTGGCAGTAGGCGGCATCGGTGTCTGGCTGTGTAAACGGGTTATTTTAATGGCTATCGGATTGTATCCGGTATTTGTCATGCTGTTTGGTTTTATGGCCTTTGGTGTGGCAGCAAATCTCAATGGCAGTGGCTTTTTGGCCACCTTTATCGCAGGCGTGATGCTGGGTAACAGTCGCTTTGCGTTTCAGCGCAATACCTTTGTGTTTCTGGATGGGCTAGCCTGGCTGGGACAAATCTCCATGTTCGTTATTCTGGGTCTGCTGGTAACACCTACCGAGCTTTTTGTGCATTGGAAAGAGGGGTTATTAATCGCCTTTGTGCTTATTTTTATTGCCAGGCCCCTGGTGGTTATTCCAACTCTGTTGCTGTTCCGCTTTTCATTTAAGGCCTCGTTACTGGTTTCCTGGGTTGGGCTGCGCGGTTCTGTGCCCATCATACTGGCGATTTTCCCGCTTATTTTTGGTATGCCCTACGCGGAACTGATTTTCAATGTAGTGTTTTTTATTGTCTTGATTTCGGCGTTATTACAAGGCTCAACTTTGCCTTTTGCAGCGCGCAAACTTGGTCTGGTACTGGAAAATGATCACAAATCATCCAACACCCTGGAAATCGTCAGCATAGCTAAAAGCCAACGAGAATTAATTGAGATTGAGCTGTCTGCCAGCTCAATCGCCATAAATAAAACAATTCGGGAGCTGAACTTACCAGCACAAGCAGTGATTGCCATTATCGCCCGTAAAAAAACCACTCTACTTCCCAAGGGCAGTACAAGGCTGAAAAAAGACGACCATCTGTTTATCATCAGCAAACTGTCTGACACCGAAGCCGTGGAGCGTTGTTTTTACCCTGAGGAAAATTAGTGTTTCTGGGCTTGCAGTTTCTCCGGTGAAAAGACACTCATAATGGCGCTGGTTTGATTGCCACTGGCTTGCAAAGCACCGGCAATCACATAAATATCACCAGCTACGCTCAGTGCACCAAGGCCGTGCCGGGGTTTCGGCATAGTACCAGCGGTGTGCCATTTATCGGTTGCAGTGTCGTATTGCCAAACCTCGGCATAAACACCGCCACCATTGTCAAAATACTCGCCACCAAACACATAGATATGTTGCTTGTGCGCGGCACAGGCTAACCCGCCTTGAGCTTGCGGTAATGGCGCCAGTGTTTGCCACTTTTTAGTAGCAAAATTATAAGCTTCGTGACTACTCAGGTTTCCACCTGCCACAGTGCGGCCAGCAATCGTGTGCCAGTTGCCGTTCACCTGAACACTACAGGCACTGTTACGTGCGGTGGGTACTGCTGCGCCTTGAGACCATGACAGAGTTTGCAGGTCAAAGATATAGTGAGTATTCACGTCGGTTTGCTCAATCCACTGACTGTTCCTTTCGGCATTATTGGGGGTTCGTCCTGTGGCAAGATGCACCTTACCCTCATGCACCGCACTTAAGGTTTCCGCTAAAGGTGCCGGTAACTGAGCAATTTTCTGCCAGTGTCCGTGTTGCAAAATCGACTTTTCGGGCATGTCCGGATTGGTCTGCAATTCATAAACATCAACACTGTTATGCCATATACCCTGAGTATCAACAGTAAATCCCCCCATTGCCAACAAGCGAGTATCTATCGCCACCAGCATGGGGTGATGTCGCGGCTCAGGTAGTCTGGGCGCCTCTATCCAGATCTGCTCTTTAAGGCTATAGGCCACCACGCGATCGGATACCCCAATCCGGTTTTCATCAACATCAGGCGACAGACCGCCCGCTACAACGATATGGTCGTTATAAACCGTCGGATAAATTTCCTGTACGCGATAGGGCAAGTCCGGCGCTGATTGCCAGGCATGCAATGATTTATCTTCTGCATGAACAACGGCTGTTGCGAATGTCATAATCAGTCCCAGGATTAACTGACAATACAATGCATTGGAACGAAAAATAGTGGGGCGATAACTTACAAAAAGCGATTTAAGCATTGAATTAGGTGGCTCTGTTAAGGCTGAGTTTGAAAAAATTAGCAGCTTAATCAGTCACCTGCAACAGCTATTCCACCATGAAGCAGCCTAATCATTGCTATTGCAACAACCGCGCTATTGCCCATTCCTGAAGGACAGCTACCGTTGCGCGGGTGCTTATACAGCAGCAATACAGTAGAATAGCCACAATTGTGATTTAAAGAGAAGTCGACGTGGCGTTACAGTGGTTTCCGGGGCATATGCACAAAGCCCTGAAAGAAATAAAAGAATCGTTGAGTCAGGTGGATATCCTGATTGAAGTGTTGGATGCGCGTATTCCCTACTCCAGTGAAAACCCTGAAATTGCTAAAATTCGGGGTGACAAACCCTGCCTGAAAATTCTCAACAAGTTTGATCTTGCAGACCCTGAAATAACCCGTCGATGGCAAGAAGATTTGGAACGTCAGCGCGGGGTTGTGACTATTACCACCTCCAATGACAAGCCTGCAGACAGTAAGCAAATACTGGGATTGATCCGCAAACAGTTCCCTGAAAAAGACACCTCAGTAAAACACATTAACGCCATGATCACCGGTATTCCCAATGTCGGCAAATCCACCCTGATCAACATTCTTGCCGATCGCATTATTGCCAAAACCGGTAACGAACCGGCAGTCACCAAAAGCCAACAGCGCATTAACCTCGGCGACGGCATAGTGCTGTATGACACCCCTGGTGTACTCTGGCCAAAACTGGAAAATCCCAACTCTATTTATCGCCTGGCGGCTTCTGGTGCTGTCAAAAATACCGCGATGGAATTTGATGATGTTGGTTTCTTTGCCGCCGACTATCTGATTAAAGCCTACCCGGAATTGATGAAGGCACGCTATAAACTCGATGAGCTGCCAGATACTGAATTGGAGTTCCTGGAAGCAGCGGCAAGGCAGCGGGGCGCAATCATGACGGGTGGCCGGGTTAACCTGCATAAAATCTGTGAAGTGTTGATAACAGAACTGCAAGCCGGAAAGCTGGGCAGGATCAGTCTTGAAACCCCTGAGATGCTGGTCAAAGAAAAAGCCAAAATGGCGGCTGCCGCAGAGAAAAAAGCCGCTGATAAAGCAAGGCGAAAGCAACGTTTCAAAGAAGGTTCATTGACTCCCGACAAACGCGATCGCAAAGAAAAGCGCACCGAAAAGCGAGTGGCTCAAAGTCAACGCATGAAAAAAGGGCGCGCTTAAAAGTCGTGGCCGGTATCAGTTACCGGCTATTAGCCTTTAAAACCCTTACCCACCAGATAAACTTCCCGAGAACGGGGCCGGGACGCTGCAGGTTTGCGCACTATAACCTTATCAAAGGAGCTACGCACATCTTTTGCGTATTCTTCGTAGCCCACTCCCTGAAACACTTTTGCACAAAAGCTGCCACCGGGTTTTAACACGTTGCGCGCCATATCCAGAGCCAGTTCCACCAGGTACATCGCAGCATATTGATCGGTGTTTTTAACACCGCTTAAGTTGGGTGCCATATCAGAGATTACAGTATCGGCTTGGGCACCACCCAGCGCTTGTAAAATAGCATCGTAAACGGATTCTTCAGTAAAATCTCCCTGAATAAAATCGACGCCAATAATCGAGTCCATGTGCAGAATATCGGATGCGACCACGCGCCCGCTCTCGCCCACCACAGGCGCCACAATCTGTGACCAACCGCCAGGCGCAGAGCCAAGATCCACCACCACACTACCAGGTCTGTACAGGTCATCTTTCTCATTGAAGAGCGATAGCCATCCATTTGCGCTTTTTTCACATAGGGATCGTTAACATGTTCATCCAACCACTTTTTACTGGTTTTTGATCGCGCCATTAAGTTTGCCTGCTCCGGTATCGCAAAAAAGGCGAATATTGTAAACTCACCGGCCTGAATTGCAAAACGCTTCCCTCTACAGCAGGCCCATAAAAATGAAACTAGACGATGTTAAAAAACTGCATCAAAAGAAATACCGTGCGGAGTTTGGTCATTATTTGGTGGAGGGTGAGCATCTCATTATGGAGTTGCAAAAAGCCTGCAAAGGTGTCGCTGATGAACGGCGTATCACTTTGTATGCCACCCAATCCAGACTTGATTGGGCACGAGCTCTATCGGCTGATTTTCAACTGGAAGTGGTCAGCGATAAACAAATGGCCAAACTCAGCGATACCAAAACACCACAAGGTGTAGTGGCCTGTGTACCTTTGCCCGCGCCAGAGATTACTCCAAACGCAGCAACACCAAACGAGCGCTGTATTTATTTATACGAAGTTCAGGATCCCGGCAATCTCGGCACCATTATCCGCAACCTTGTCTGGTTTGGTGGCTTTCGTTTATTGCTCAGCCCAAATAGCGTTGACCCATTTAACTCAAAAGTTGTGCGCGCCAGCATGGGTGCTATTTTTCATCTGCCGCTGGAAACCGACGTTCCACTTGAAGCGCTATCACAACGATTCCAAAAGTTTGCCTTTCTGGATTTGCAGGGCAGGAAAATCAGCCACCCTGAATTTAACCACTACGATTGTTATCTGTTTGGCAACGAAGCCCGTGGGGTGCCTCTGGAGGATCTGAATTCGCTGAACGCTGACGCTTTTACCATTGCCGGTAGTGGTCGCATTGACTCATTAAACCTGGCCAACTCGGTAGGCATCTGTGCCTATCAGTTGTCGGTGTAACAATCCCATTAACAGAGCACTGTTTTCAATTAAACAATGTCGGTTAAATTGGACAGCGGCGTCGAAATAAATTTCCACCGACCAGTTAGTTCATAACATGTTCGAATACAGTGCTAAGCGGTTTTCCTGGAGTGTTTTACCGCGTCTTTTAATTGCTGTAATTCCTGATTTGTCAGGTTGCGCCACTTACCCGGCGGAAGTTTGCCCAATTGCAGGTGCATAATACGAGTGCGCTTTAGTTTGGTCACTTCATAGCCTAAAAACTCGCACATACGACGGATTTGTCGGTTCAGCCCTTGTGTCAGAATAATACTGAACTGGAATTTGCCTCGTGCGCTGACCTTACAGGGTTTGGTCACCGTACCTAAAATCGGTACTCCCTTTGCCATTTTCGTTAAGAAGCGCTCACTAATCGGCTGATTAACCGTCACGATGTACTCTTTATCGTGGGCATTTTCTGCTCGCAGGACTTTGTTAACAATATCGCCATCACTCGTCAGCAGAATCAATCCTTCTGACGGCTTATCCAGTCGGCCAATAGGGAATATACGCTCTTTGTGGCCAATCGCATCTATGATGTTACCTTTGACATGCCGCTCCGTAGTACAGGTAATCCCTATCGGTTTATGATAGGCAATATAAATGCGGTCAGACTTGTCTTTAGCAACGCTACCGACAGTTTTGCCGTCCAACTTAACCGTATCACCCGACTGAACTTTGGTCCCCAGTTCAGGCAACTTACCGTTGATAGTGACACGCTTCTGCTCAATCAGTTTATCGGCCTCCCGGCGCGAGCAAACGCCGGTATCGCTCAGAAATTTATTTAGTCGCTTAGGTGCTTCAATAGTCATATTAACAAGTCTATGTCACGGCTTAGGTGCCTTAAAGGCGGGTGGTAATTTTGACAAAGTATATCGAAATTTCATCATCCAGGCAGTGGTTTAAACACAAATGGCTAATGTCATTTTTCGCGATGCCATTTCTGACGGACATTATTGACTGGCATCACTGGCCAGAAACTCATCATAGGTGCCATCGAAGTAGTTCAGCTTTTGATTTTTAATTTCTATTACTTGAGTTGCCAGTGAAGAGATAAACTCATGGTCGTGACTGACAAAAATAATGGTGCCATCAAAGCGCAACAAGGCGTCATTCAAAGCTTCGATTGATTCCATATCCAAATGGTTAGTGGGTTCATCAAGCACCAGAACGTTAATATCTTGCAGCATCAATTTACCGAATAGCAGACGGTTTTTCTCACCACCTGAGCACACCTTAACTTTCTTATTGAAGTCATCGGCACTAAATAACAAGCGTCCTAACATGGCTTTCACCTGAATGTCGTCGTGCTTGTCGCCGCGCCATAATGACATCCACTCATACAGAGTCCAGTCCCCATCAAAATCACGGCTGCTGTCCTGTGCAACATAGCCAATGGCGGCATTTTCGGCCCACTTAATACGCCCTTCATTAACGCTTAATTCATTGATCAGACATTTTAATAAGGTGGTTTTGCCGGCACCGTTTTCACCGATTACCGCCAATCGAGAGCCTGCCTCAAGTAATAAGTTTCCGTCATTAAACAGGGGTAAGTCCGGATAACCGTGGCCAATACCATCCAGTGTAATGGCCAGACGATGCAGTTTTTTATGTTGCTTAAACTGAATAAAAGGACGACGTCGACTGGAGGCTTTTATCTCCGCCAGTTCAATTTTTTCCAGGCGTTTGGCCCGTGAAGTGGCCTGCTTGGCTTTGGAAGCATTGGCGGAAAACCTGGCCACGAAGGCTTGTAAATCCTCGATTTCAGCAGATTTTTTGGCGTTTTCGTGCTGAAGTTGTTCCTGAATTAAGGCGGCGGCAGCGACAAAGTCATCATAATTGCCAGGAAAGATGCGCAAATCCTGGTAGTCGATATCCGCCATATGGGTGCAAACCGAGTTAAGAAAATGGCGATCGTGCGAGATGATCAGCATGGTGGATTTGCGCTTGTTCAACTCTTCCGCCAACCAATGGATGGTATAAATATCCAGGTTGTTGGTAGGCTCGTCCAACAATAACACGTCGGGTTCAGCAAATAGGGCTTGCGCTAATAGCACCCTTACTTTACGTCCCGGAGCCACCTCTTTCATCAAACCAAAATGATAGCTTTCCTCAATGCCTGTCGCAGCTAAGATGTCACCGGCTCGCGCCTCTGCGGTATAACCATCCATCTCAGCAAATTGCACTTCCAGATCCGCAACCCGCATGCCCTCTTCTTCGGTCATATCCGATTTGGCATAAATGGCATCGCGCTCTTGTTTCACTTGCCAAAGCTCGGTATCGCCCATGATCACGGTATCTACCACCGACATCTCTTCGTAAGCAAACTGGTCCTGATTCAGCACCCCAAGCTTGGTACCCGGTGCTAAAGAAACATTTCCGGCTGTAGGGGCTTGCTTACCACTAAGAATACGCATGAAAGTAGACTTTCCACAGCCATTGGCCCCAATCAGGCCATAGCGATTGCCATTGGAAAATTTAGCGGAGATGTTTTCAAACAGCGGTTTAGAGCCAAACTGCATGGTGATATTGGCGGCACTTATCAAAGGGGGATACTCAAAAATAAAGGTTGTCAGAATAGCCGTTAGGCTGGCAGGCACGCAGTATAGCAGACAACCTCTTGTTATGGGTCAGTTCCCACCAACTTTTTGAGGTACAGCGGGCATTAAAAGAAAACAAATTTTTCTAAATGGGAGTAAGCACTATCAAGGTAATACTGTTATCAAAGGTAACAGGGTGGTAATGTAAAAAAAGCTTCTCATGTCTGCAATCCGAATAGAGAGTTATCGATGCGCTGGTACAGCTTGCAAAACAAGATATTCGTGCTGGTTACCGGCCTGTTTTCGCTGGTGCTTCTGGTCACCTTCTTCAGTATTTTTACCGCTGCCCAAAAGCAATCAGAACTGCAACTGCAAACCCGCCTGGATGTGGGCCAAAAAGTCTTCATCAATAAACTACAACTTTCACAAACCCATCTCGATGCCAACTTAAGCACGGTAGCAAAAGATTGGGGCTTGCGCAGAGCAGTGGGTGCCGATGAAGATACCGCATCGATCATAGCCATTCTCAATAATCACGGGCAACGAATTAAATCGGATTTGGTCTGGTTATTTGATCCAGAACTCAACATTGTTGCGCAAACCAATGACGAAGCAAATGTCTGGTTAAACCCAGAGCAAGTGCGCTTTTTACGCCAGGATGAAGGATTAAAGATAATGACCTTTAACCAACGCCATTATCTGATGTCCCTGGCCCCCGTCCGGGCGCCACGCATTATTGGTTGGTTGTTAATAGGCCAGCAAATCGACGAAAGCCTGCTGCAACAACTTGCGGATTTAACGGCACTTAATATCAGCCTGTTTGCGGTTAATGAGTCTCAGCAAATCGAAGATGTGTTATCTCACAGCGATTATCACCAGCAAATCAGTGATGGGCTTAACGCTCAACACCTTACCAACGATGTTAAGACAAAAACTGCCATTCAGGTGATCACTATTAACGACATATCCATGGCAGTGTTGCCGTTTCGGCTATCCAGTAATGACATCAATCAATACTATGTTTTGTTACACGAAAATGCTGAATCGGTTTTGGCCAGCTTTAACACCTTTTTTATTGATGTTATTCCTTATTTTCTACTAGGCATATTGCTGGCGGTGCTGGGTTCCTATGGGATTGCCCGCGGTATTACTCGTCCGGTTGGCGCTCTGCTTAATGCAGTCAGGCGGGTTTCTGGTGGGCATTATTCCGAAACCATAACAATACAAGACAAAGGCGAGCTGGGCGATCTGGCCAGTGAATTCGCCACCATGCAGGTGGCTGTAATGGAAAGGGAAAACAAGATAAAAAGTCAGGGCGAAGAGTTAGCTCGAACTAACCAGATTAAATATGAGGCCGCAATAGCTCAGCAAGAGAAGCAAGTGGCAGAAGCCGCCACAGAGGCCAAGAGTCAGTTTTTAGCAAACATGAGCCATGAAATTCGCACGCCTTTGAACTCCATCATTGGTTACTCTGAAATGCTGCATGATGAGTCACTTTCAAAAGACAACAAAAAGGCAGCGGCACAAACCATCAACGTTTGCGGCAAACACTTGCTTAATGTCATTAACGACATACTGGATGTCTCTAAAATTGAAGCCAATAAAATTGAACTGGAATGGTTAGATACGGACCTGATTGCCTTTGCCCAGGAGATTAAAACCATTGTACAGCAAGCCGCATTACAAAAGCAGATTGAAATGCGAGTGGACTACCAACTGCCGCTGCCGGAGCAATTTGTTGTAGATCCCACCCGTCTGAAGCAGGCATTGGTTAATTTGTGCAACAACGCCATTAAGTTTACCGAGCAAGGCTCAGTTACCCTGAAGCTTAGTTATTCTGTTGAGCCAGCCACACTGCAATTTGATGTGATTGATACCGGCATAGGGATGACCGGGGAGCAGCAAAACCGTCTGTTTTCAGCCTTTTCTCAGGCCGATCAAAGCACCACAAGACAACACGGCGGCACTGGACTTGGATTATTCATCAGTAAACAATTAACCGAGATGATGGGCGGCATCATCACCCTCAAAAGTGAACAAGGCAAAGGCAGTACTTTCACCCTGACTTTACCCTTCAAAAAAGCGGCGAACACTGACCTGGTTGCATCAGAACAACAGCTCACTCAGTTAGTGAAGCGCGAGGCGGCGGATATTATCGAAATACCGCAATTGGCAGGCAGTATTTTATGCGCCGACGATAACGCCGATAATCTGCGATTGGCGGAATATCTGATCAGTAAAACCGGCGCGCAACTGACCCTGGTATCCGACGGAGAACAGGCCTTTGAAAACGCCATGATGCATGATTACGATTTAATTTTAATGGATATGCAAATGCCCGTTATGTCAGGAACAGAAGCTACAGAATTGCTCAAAGGGGCCGGCTGCCCCAGTCCGATTGTGATGCTTACCGCCAACGTCGACTCGGCCAGCCGAGAGGAAATAGAAACCGCCGGTGCCGATGGATATTTTGCAAAGCCCATTGATACCCAAAAATTCTATTCCATGCTCAGTGAGTATTTACAAGGCAGTGGTGAAAATACTGTACAAATGACGGATAACAATGAAGAGTTGCAGCAGCTTAAAGCACAATTTGTGGCTGGGTTAGCTGATTATCAGGCGCAACTGCAACAGATAATCAAAAACAGAGATTGGACGTTGGCAAAATCATTGTGTCATCAATTAAAAGGTAATGCAGGTTTGTATGGGTTCGAGCAATTGGGTAACGCCGCGCGCGATATGGAAAGCCTGTTGTCAGATGAGGATGAAGACAACAAATTAGCGGCCCTGAATAAATTAATTAACGAAATTGGTGATGCGCAAAACGCTGAATGAGGAGAGGCTAAATGCAAAAGTACAAAGACATTAGTGCATTAATCGTTGATGATGTTGCCAACATGCGCAACTTCTTAATGAGTTCTCTGCGCTCTGTCGACATGCTTAAATTAAGGGATGCGGCAAGTGCCACTGAAGGTATGCGAATGTACCAACAAAAACGCCCTGATATCGTATTTTTAGATCTGGATATGCCGGAAATCAGTGGCCTCACTATGTTACGCACGTTAAAACTTAAAGATCCCGACGCCTTTATCGTGATTGTCAGTGGTGAAAGCAAAGTAGAAAATGTAAAAGAAGCGCTAAAACTGGGTGCCAAAGGATTTATTGTAAAACCCTACAACATGGCCAAAATCACCGCGATGCTGGATAAAGTGTTAAGCATAAAAAAGTAAAAGCCAGCTATAGCTAAACCCTTAAACGTTTTTTACTATCAATCAAGGGGATGCTAATTCAAAAATTACAAATTGATACACGAAAACGGTTTTGGCCCCATTGTACTTTCTTTACCATTAGCTCCAATTTTTTAAACCACTCACAATAAGAATCTAATCGTGCTAAAAACTATTCTCGCTTTTATTTCAGCCGCACTGTTCAGTTATCAGGCCGTGGCAACTGTCATTGAAATTCGTACTAATATGGGCGTCATCACTGTAAACCTTTTTGATGAGGATACCCCTGAAACTGTTGAAAACTTCCTTGATTATGTCAATTCAGGTGCTTATGCCTACAATGTCGTGCACCGTCTGGAGAGCAACTTTGTCATTCAGGCTGGTGGCTATCAATATAACAATGAACTACCGCTAGATGAGGTAGCTACAGGCGTCCCTGTTTCCAATGAGCCAGTATTGTCGAACGTCAGAGGCACCATTGCTATGGCAAAATTGTCGGGCGATCCCAATAGCGCCACATCACAATGGTACATTAATTTGTCAGATAACAGCCAAAACCTGGATATACAAAATGGGGGCTTCACGGTATTTGGTCAGGTTATCGAAAACGGAATGACCATTGTTGATGAAATTAGTGAATTACCACGTTTTAATCTGGGTGGTGCAGCAACTTCCATACCTCTGATTAATTACAGCGAAGATGATGCCACAAACGGTGTAGAGCCAGATGAAGAAAACTTCGTCTTAATTACTGATATCGTAGTCACTGATGCTGCCACAGTGACAAATCCAGACCTGAATCCCGCAGCAAACACCTTGATTAACCATGACAATAGTGGTCAACCGGATCAACCTTCCAACGGGAGCTCATCTGGCGGAGCATTCCACCCCCTACTGCTATTATTCCTGTCACTGTCAGCGCTGTTATTCCGACGCAAGCAAAAAGGCTTAGTGTTTTTCAATCACTGAGCAATACCTTAAAGGTAAAGGTTTTTCACCTTTGCCTTTAACCTTTAAGTGATAACCTGAATCACATAGTAAACAATGGTAAAAACAATAAATGCACTAACCAAAATCAAGTGAGAGATGTTTAAACACAGGTGTCACCAAGCTTGACTAGCAAATAACTTTGCATTAAAGAAATCATAGGCTCTCTTTTTCTGTTCATCCTCAGAGTCTTGGTATGAAGCTAGCTGAACTATTCTCATAATTGCAGCATAGCAGCTTAAATTATACTGAACGTTTTCCATATCATTAACTTCTGAAAACCATGTTTGAAAGTCGGCCAACGCTCTCAATTTTCGCTTTGAGAACCTCTCGACTGAGGCCGATTTGGAGACTTCATCACGATCACTCTCAATCTCGTCATAGCTTTTGTTCAGCTTTGTTACACCAACAAACTCCGGCTTTCCACAACGGTTTACCCAACGGAAGAAGCCTGTCACCCAGGTGGTTGCGGCTACCGATTTTATCAAGGTTATTTGCGAAGTCGAAAGTCTGTCATGAGGCTTTCTAATCACCAGGCCAGTCTCCTCGCACAACTCTCTTGCCATTGAGAATTTTATTACCTCCAAAAACTCCCGAACTGAACCACAATCAGCCTTATCATTGCAATCCATAGAGCCTGATCCGGAAGCCACGTAAGTATTCGCCCCGATAATGTTATTCTTATTCTGTTTAAAAATAACAATCCTATTATCTTTAGTTATTGCGATTGTAGATATACCGATATGCTGCGACACATCTGAACTAGGAAGGGCCCCAAGGCGCCATGCTCCAGTATCAAACTCGGCAGGATAATGCCTCGTTAAATCAAGTTCACTATCAGGAATAGGTTCGTCATCATTTGGTAATGTTTCAAACAACACCGAACGAAAAGCCTCGTTGGTGACCAGCCCATCAAAATAAGTGACTTCTTCAATATTCACTTCACCCTTGCCATTGATTGCTTGGGTCATTTGAGCAATAGAACTCCCCAAGCGTAATTTTACTTCATTGATAGTTTTCTTCTTATCTTTGACTCTGGCCGATAAGTACATAATCTGGCGTTTTTTAATATCCGGCTTTTCTGCCAAGAAGTACTTTTTACTTTCAATTTGCCCCATGGGAATTGCAGTTGCCACCAACAACTGATTGTCCATCACTTCTGACGCAAACGCGTATTCACGACAAATGTCTGTCTTGGGCAAAGGCCGAAATCCCGCATTTTGTTCCTCGAAACTCGGTAAAATATCTGCAAAGGTAATACTCGACGTTTCTCCAGCTCTTTTGATTTGATCCGAGCTTCTACTTTGCAACCAATAGCCTGAAGTGGGAGGATGAACTTTGTGAGGATCTCTTGAACCAATAAAATCATCGAAAGTAAAATAAAGGCCCCAGCACGCAATAATTAAGAAAATAATCAATTGCAGGGAATCGAGATTAAACCCAAGACCTGCGGCAGTTAAAAATGACCATATCGAGCCGAATGTACCCAACAAAGCTAGTCCGATTATCAACTTTTGTTTTTGTCGAACTCCCCGATACGTACCACAACTTAGCTTTAGATATTTGTCAAAATCACTTTCTTCTACTTTTGTAACTTTAACAACCATTTGGACTCCTTGTTCATCGCTGCTAGTCCCGAAATAGAATAAAAATCGGCTCTTCGAATGCCTGTTAACTAT